>Ga0209570_1000167_pt1 | contig 128566 bp, 121 predicted proteins | sample EBPBio172007_DNA_FD_185861 | JGI IMG/M metagenome (GOLD analysis project Ga0209570, IMG submission 185861) | Wastewater treatment Type I Accumulibacter community from EBPR Bioreactor in Madison, WI, USA - Reactor 1_9/17/2007_ DNA (SPAdes)... | ecosystem: Engineered > Bioreactor > EBPR >... | reverse complement strand
CCCGCCTCGTGCTCCTTCAGAATACCGATGATCTGGTCTTCGGTGAACCTGCTGCGCTTCATCTCTGGTCCTCTCGGTTGGGCCAGAGTCTAACTCAAACTGGATTAGTCGCAGGGGGCAACGTCACTTTCGTTATGCGTGAGGTAGACGACCTCATGCCCCTTCTGCGCCAGGTCAATGGCGACCGCCGAGCCCATGTAATAGGCGTCGTGGTCGATCACGACCACACGCTTGCCGACCGGCTTGCCATCGCGGACATACTGATCCGGGGTGACGATTTCGGGCTTGCCCGCATCCGCGCCGACGATGACATCATGGATCGGCGCACTCATCCCCGTGGTGTCCCAGGCCGAACCGGTGGCGAAGATGACGTGTTGCGCGCCGTAGGACAGGATGTCCTCCAGCGACAGGCGTGTGTTCAGCTCGATGCCGACGCGGGTGTGCAGCGCCAGTTGCGTCTTGCGCCAGTCGGACACCCGCTTCCAGTTGCCAAAGCCGGGCAGCCGCGTCACCCAGTTCAGATGCCCGCCAACGGCAGGCTGCGCATCGACCAGCTGCACGATCTCATAGCCGCGCTTGCCCAGCACCATGGCGCATTCCAGCCCCGCCGGTCCGGCCCCGACCACCATCACCGCCGGTTCGGCGTTGCGGGTCGGCGTGAAGATCTCGGGGTGCCAGCCGCGGCGGTATTCCTCGCCGGCCGTGGTGTTCTGGGTACACCAGATCGGTGGCCCGCCCTTTTCCCAGCGGCTGACGCAGACATTGCAGCCTATGCATTCGCGGATGTCCTCATAACGGCCGTCCCTGATCTTGTTGGGCAGGAACGGATCGGCAATCGAGAGGCGCGCCATGCCGATGATGTCGCATTGGCCCGAGGTGATCGCCTTGACCATGACGTCGGGGTCGGTGAAACGGCCGACATTGATTACCGGCTTTTTCGAAACGCGCTTGGCGTGGCGGGTGTATGGTGCCTCGTGGTTGGTCTCGAAGAACCGCGACGACCCGGCATCCTCGCCCCAGTTCAGCGTGCCGATGTTGATATCCCAGTAATCCACCAGATCGTCGAGCAGGGTGATGAACTTCACCCCCTCGTCTTCCGCCCTGGTCGCCATAGCCGAAGGGCATGTCCAGCGTGTCGATCGGAAAGTGGATACCGATGGCGCAATCCCTGATTTCGGCGCGCAGCATCCCCGCCATGATCGATAGTTCCGTGGATGACTGGATGCGCAATCCTCCGTCGCGCGCCCTGCAAGGCAGCTTCATTCTGGATCCGCTGCTTTATTCCGAATACAGCCGAAGCAGTCTTGACGTCTCCGAGGCTTTGCGGCCCTTCATGACCTCCTGGAACTTCAAGGGTTCGCATGACGATTGGGACCGCATGCATTCGATCTTTGGCGATTGCGCCATCGTGGTGTATGATCGGGCGGCAAAAGCCGAAGCCGCAGAACAGGCTGAGATCATTGCAGAATTGAAGATCCTCGCCGTTGCCTATTTCAACACTGCGGTGCAAAGGCCCAAGGCTGATCCATCCCCTGCGGGCAGATGACCCGCCCGGACGGCTGCGCTTCAGGGCGTCGAATGCAGGCTTCGGCGGCGTTCAAAGCATCGACGGTCTGGGGTATTCGGGCGACGATATCCGCCCCGCAAATCGTCACGATATGGCAAGCCATCGACGGGATTTCTTCCCGATGGGCTGGCCGGGCAGACAGGTCTCCGCTCCTTTGGCCGCGCCTGCCCTGAAATAGGGCGCTTTCATGCGCCAAGTCTGTCGAAGGGAACAACGGCGTGTCGGAAACAGCGCCATCCCGACCGGCAGGATCCGGCACCGGCCCGTAACGGCATGGCAACACGGCATCACTGCCAAGGGCGCGTCACCAGTTCAGGTTTGCCGACTGCTGTCTGCCGTGCGGGGCGCCGCGATACGGGCGCAGAAGCGGTCGCCCTTCTCCTTCAGATACCCCATCTGCCCCGTCATCACCGATCCCATTCAAGCCCTGAAAATGGCACCACCCCTTGCGCGCAAGGGGCATGTTTCACATCAACGGCTTGGGGTGTGATGGGGTGAGAGGCTGGACAACGACCCAAACGGATCTCGTTACGGCTGCTTCCTTCCGGACCTGACCGGGTTGGCGAGGCGCTCGCCCGCGCCAACCTCTCGGGGGTTCATATAGGTCCGCCGCGATGGAATGGCAAGCGGCCGGACCGCGGCCCGGTCAGATCAGCCCCGCCATCCGTGCGCCGGTCAGCAGATCGGGGGCAAGGTGATGCGCCCAGCGGCCCTTGGACGGGGCGATGTCGGGCACCTGCACCACCACGCAACCGGCGCGATGGGCGGATTCCGCCCCGGTCTCGCTGTCTTCGAACACCAGACAGCGGGCCGGGGGCACGCCCAGAAGGCGGGCGGCCAGCAGATAGGGGTCGGGGGCGGGCTTGGCCGATGTCACGTCGTTCAATGTCACCACATGGGCAAAGGCATCGGCGATCCCGGCGATGCCCAGCTTGCGATGCGCACCGTCGCGCCCCGAGGAGGTGACGAGGATGCGCGGCAGCGACGGCCCGGCCAGCAGTTCGGCGGCACCGGGCTTCAGCGGCAGGCCAAGGTTCACCCCGGCCTCGAATCCGTCACGCCAGGCCCGGCTGACGGCATCAAGATCGGCATCGGGCAGGGCGGTGCGGATGATCCTGGCCGCCGTTGGTTCGTCCTTGCCGATCAGGCTGTGCATGAAGGCAAGATCGACATGATGGCCATGGGCGGCAAAGGCGGCCAGACCGGTGGCGGCGGCGATCGATTCGGTGTCGATCAGCGTGCCATCGAGATCGAAGAACAGGGCGTCATACATGCCGGGTCCGGTGTTGGGGCCATGGGAGATGGCCGGAAGGGGGCGGAAACCGGACCTTCCTGCCACGCCCGGCACCGGGGGGAAAGGGGGGGCGGGCGGAAACGGCGACCGAACGCCCCGGCGCGCGGATCACAGATGCAGGCGGAAACGGTGAAATCCCTCTTCGGTCAAACCGACGATCTGCGGTGTCATCGGCGCGACATCGGCCATGTGCCGCATCGCGGCAGGGCCGGAATCGAACAGGACACTGGCCCCCGCCACCGGCAGCAGCGACCAGGTTTCCGACAGCGTCAGGGTCTCGGGCGCGATCCTACCGGTCTGCACAATGAAATCGCGCAACACGTCCGAGCAAAGGTCGCGGCGGTCCGCCAGCAGGTTGCCCGATGTCTGCGGTGGTGCCCCAAGCGCGAGGCTTGCGCGGAAACTGTTGGTGGCCAGCACAAAACGGGCTTCGGGATGCAGGGGCAGCCCGTTCCGGTGCAACCCGACGATCCGGCGGGCATCGGGACGGATCAGCCGTCCGCGCGCGTCATAGCGGGCAGGGCGGGTCAGATCGACCTGATAGGACAGCCCGTGGATGATATCGAATGCATAGGTCGGATAGGCCGCGTCGATCAGCATCTGGTCGGGCTGTCCGGGCAGGATCTGCCGATAGATCACGGCCGAACGTTCCAGCATTTCGACCAGTTGCGCATGGGTGACGACCGTGGCTGCAAGGCAGTTCGGAAACGGGTAGAGATCGAAGACATGCCGCACCGACAGCGGCCCCGCGGCAATGTCGGTATAGTTCAGCGGCCCACCACGGCCACCTGCCCGGTAGGGGGTTGTCACCGACAGCACCGGCAGGTCGGCATGTTCGGTGCCCGCCAGGCACCGGCGCACATGGTCGATCTTGGCCAGCGACAACAGCCGCACCGCGGGCACGTCGGCCACATGGGCAAAAGCGGTGGACATGGCCAGTTCCGTCTGTCCCAGGCTTCGGCGCGTCCAGGCCAGCGCGGCACGGTGATCGCCGCCCACGGCATGTCGCAAGGCTTCGGACTGGCGCAGGATTTCGACACCGCTCAGCCCCGCCACGAATTCCGAAACGCTGAGCGCCCGGACATCTGCCCCGGCGATGGACCAGCTTTCGCCGGTTCCATCTTCGGCCCGACCCTGCCGCAGCCGCAGGTCCATTACCCCCAGATGCGACCCCGAATGTCCCGGCTGCACGGCAGGCTTGCCCGCGACCGTGCCGGCGACCGGATCGACCCTTGGGTCCAGATGCAGGCTGCGGTTGGGAAAGACCAGATGGCTGTGCCCCAGAACCAGGGCGTCGATCCCCGGCACTTCGGCCAGATCGGCGGCCAGCGCATCGCTGCGGCAGATGCCCGGATGTTCGGCGATGCCTGTATGGGCCAGACAGACCACCAGATCGGCCCCGCGTCGCCGCATCTCGGGCACCCAGGCGGCCGCGGTCTCAAGCATCGGGCGGGTGGCCAGCCTGCCGTGCAGATGGGTGTGGTCCCAACGGGTGATTTCGGGCGGCGTCAGGCCCAGGATGCCCAGCCGCAGACAGTGCGCCTTGCCCTGGCTGTCGGCCAGCACCCGGTCAAGAATGACAAAGGGCGGCACAAGCGTTTCATCCAGAAGCGGCCCGCCCGCAGCGTGCTGCCGCAGCACATTGGCCGAGACGATCGGAAACCGCGCCTCGGCCAGCGCGCGGGCCAGCACGTCAAGCCCGTAATTGAATTCATGATTGCCCAGGGTGACGGCATCGTAGCCGATGGCGTTCATTGCGGCGATCACGGGATGGCCCCGGCGGCGGCCGCGCTGGGCGGCAAGATCGGCCAGCGCCGATCCCTGCAGGAAATCTCCATTGTCCAGAAGCAGGGCACCGGGCACTTCGGCCCGTGTGGCGGCGATCAGACTTGCCATCTGGGCAAGGCCCTGGCCGTTCAGGGGACGGTTGGCGGCATAGTCGTAGGACAGGATATTGGCGTGAAGATCGGTTGTGGCCAGCAGGCGCAGCGTGACCGTCGCGGAGGCGGGACGTGGCGGTCTTGACGGCCCCGGCCCTGCGCCTGCAACCCCGGCCTGTCCTGTCACCCCGTCGGGACCCGATGTCGCCATCTGGTTGGCGGGCCGGGCCGGCACGGTTCCGATCTGCTGCCTGGGAGACCGGTCCACCTGGCCCGTGATCTGCTGTCCGGCCGCTTGAAGTCGCAGAACCGTCGCGCCGGTTTCGGCAAGCATCCGTCCATCCTTCCGAAATATGCGCCGGATTTCCGGTTTCTGCGCAACACGCGGTTTGGCTTCGGTTTTCCCTGTCCAGGACAAGGCTGTCATGGAAACAGGCCTGGGGACAAGCATAGTCTGAATTATATTTGAAAAATGCAACGTCAGATTGTTTCCAGGATTCTGCCTGCTTCCGGCTGTTTCTTCGAAATTGAACGGATTTCCCGGATATGCCATGACAGGCCTGCTGCGGCGCGGCGTGGCTGCAATGCAACGCCCGGCACCGGCCGCAGAACCGGGGACAGGGAGGCGCGATGCGGCAGGCGGAACAGGTGACATTCGGCGGGGCGGGGCTGGATCGGTTGCAGGGCCTGCGCGGTGATCCGGCGGCGCTGGCCGCCGCCTGGGCGCGGGCGCTTGTGCTGCCGTTCTGGCGCGGCCAGCCGCTTGTCTCGGGCGAGGGCGAGGCCACGGCCCTGGTCTGGCTGGACAGCGGGCATCCGCTGGTCGCGGCGCTGGCCGAGCCGGTCCTGCTGGGCGAGGAAGCGGGGCGGCCCCGCTTTGCTGTCGATGTCTCGGCCAGCCTGACCGAACGGCACATGCCCCCCGCCGGGCCGTTCGACACCGCGCGGCAGGGTCATCCGGCTCTGCCCGCCGATCAGGGCTTTGCCGATCTGCGCAGCGTGATGGGCGGGTTGGCGCCGCGACAGGCGGAACTGGCGGTGACGGGCAAGGCGGTGCTGGAATGGCACCGGACACATGGGTTCTGTGCGGCCTGCGGGGCGCGCAGCACGATGGCCAAGGGCGGCTGGCAGCGCAACTGCCCGGCTTGCGGCACCCCGCATTTCCCGCGCACCGATCCCGTGGTGATCGTCCTTGTCACCTTTGGCAACCGCGTCCTTCTGGGCCGCAGCCCCGGCTGGCCCGAGGGGATGTATTCCCTTCTGGCCGGTTTCATGGAACCCGGCGAGACCGTCGAGGCCGCCTGCCGCCGCGAGGTTGCCGAAGAAACCGGCGTGCCGCTGGGGGCCGTCGGCTATCTTGCCAGCCAGCCCTGGCCCTTTCCGGCCAGCCTGATGATCGGCTGCCGGGCCGAGGCGCTGGCCGAGGCGATCACGCTTGATCCGGTCGAGCTGGAGGATGCGATCTGGGTCAGCCGCGAAGAGATGGCGCTGGCGATGACGGGGGGGCATCCGCGCATCCGGCCGTCCCGCCGGGGCAGCATCGCGCAATTTATCCTGTCCGCATGGCTTGCCGATTGTCTCGATTGAGACGACAGTAAAGCGACGGGGCGCTGGCCCAACCACAAGGCGAAAGGGCAGGCCGCGCAATGAAGTTGACCACCCGACAGGACATCGAGGCCCCGCTGGATTTCGTCTATGCGAAGCTGACGGATTTCGATCATTTCGAACGTATGGCGATGCGCCGCGGGGCCGAGGTCGAGCGGACGGACAAGCTGCGCAATCCGGGGGTGGGCATGACCTGGCGGCTGCGCTTCGTGTTCCGCAACCGTCCCCGCACGGTTCAGGCGCGCTTTGCCGAGGCCGAACCGGGATCCCATCTGGGTTGGGCCTTCGACAGCCCGATGATGGAGGGCGTCGCGCGGATCGACCTGGTTGCGCTGTCGCCCCGGCGTACCCGGATGACGATCGTGTCCGAGGTCAAGCCGAAGACGCTGGCGGCGCGGCTGGTGATCCAGTCGATGCGGCTGGCCAGGGGTCGGGTGCAGCGCAAGTTCGATCTGGCCGCGGGCAAACTGGCCCATCTGATCGAGGAACAGTCCCGCAGCGCCGCGCGGGCGTGACATCCGGTCCGGCCGGATCGAGAGCCATCATCGTGGGTCTCCGACCCTCATCGGTGAAGCAGGCCCGCGACGAGCGGTCGAAGACCGACGAGGAGCCGCCCTTACCCTCGCTTGCGATCCGCCGGATAGACGCCCAGCATGTTCACATGCGTGGTGAAGAAGCGCAGTTCCTCCAGCGCCCGGGCGACGGGCGGGTCTTCGGGGTGGCCCTCGATATCGGCATAGAATTCGGTTGCCGTGAACGATCCGCCGACCATGTAGCTTTCCAGCTTGGTCATGTTGACGCCATTGGTGGCAAAGCCGCCCATCGCCTTGTAAAGCGCCGCCGGAATGTTGCGCACGCGGAAGGTGAAGGTCGTCACCATCTCTTCGGCGCGGCGGCTGAAATCGGCCTCGCGCGACATCACCAGAAAGCGGGTGGTGTTGTTCTTGTGATCCTCGATATGGCGGGCCAGCACCTCCAGCCCGTAGATTTCGGCCGCCAGCTCGCTGGCCAGCGCGGCGCGGGCGGGGTCGCCCGCCTCGGCCACTTCGCGCGCGGCGCGGGCGTTGTCGCTGCTGACCACGCCCTTGATGCCGCGCGCCTTCAGGAAACTGGCGCATTGCGGCAGGATCACCACATGGCCATGCGCCTCGCGTACCTGATCGACCGCCGCGCCCTTGACGCCCAGCAGGTTGACATGGACCCGCACGAAGGCTTCGTCCACGATATGCAGCCCGGCCTTGGGCAGCAGGGAATGCACATCCGCAACCCGGCCATAGGTCGAATTCTCGACCGCCAGCATCCCCAGGTCGACCTCGCCGTGGCGGGTCATCTCGACCACATCCTCGAAGGTCTGGCAGGGGACAGGGGTGAATCCGGGCCGCGCCTGTGCGCAGGCCTGGTGCGAATAGGCCCCCAGCTCGCCCTGGAATGCGATGCGCCCTGCCATCATGCCGGCTCCCTCTGTCCGAAACCCCGCGAAAAGGGTCAATCGGTCGCGCTCCTACACCTTGCGCAGACCGGGGGGAAGCGGGTAGAACCGCCCCCAACCGACGACCAAGGGATGCGCGCGACATGTTCGACACGATGACGATGACCAAGGCGGTGGCGGGTGTCTGTGGCGCTCTGCTGATCTTCCTGCTGGGGAACTGGGCCGCGACAGCCCTTTATGCGGTGGGGGCAGGTGGCCACGGGGCCGAGGGCGAACATGCCCAGGCCTATACGATCGACACCGGGGCCAGCGAACCCGCGGCCGAGGCCGAGGCGCTGGATATTCCGGCCCTGCTGGCGACCGGCGATGCGGCCGCCGGGGAAAAGGTGTTCGGCAAGTGCAAGGCCTGCCACAAGCTTGATGGCTCGAACGGCACCGGCCCGCATCTGGATGGTGTCGTCGACCGGGCCAAGGCTTCGGTTCCGGGCTTTGCCTACAGCGCGGCCCTGACCGGCATGGCTTCGGAAAGCTGGACGCCCGAGAACCTGTTCCACTTCCTGCAAAGCCCCAAAGCCTATGCCCCTGGCACCAAGATGGCCTTTGGCGGGCTGCCCAAGCCCAAGGACATCGCCGATATCGTCGCCTTCCTGGCGACCAAGTAAGCCAGTCCTGCAAGCCGATCTTCAAGGCCGCCCCGAAGGGCGGCCTTTTGCATGCGGCTTCTGTCGCCGTTCTGCCCCCGTCTTGCCGGATCGCGGCGCTTCACAGTGTCGCGCGATGGCAATCCTGCCCTTTGCGCTTGGCAAAGGTCGCACTAGCATGGACAAAGGCGGGAAACAGACCGAAAGGATGACAAGATGGCCGAACGGGCAGCAGAGCGGATCGCAAACCGGCAAGCACAGCGCCTTCCTGCCCTTGGCCTTGGCGCACTGATCTGCGGCCTTGGCCTGGCGGCCGCCTTTGCCACCGCTGTCCGTGCCGAAGAGAAGGTGATCGTCGCGCATGGCATCTCGACCTTCGGCGATCTGGCGCTGTCGGCCGATTTCACCCATCTGCCCTATGTGAACCCCGATGCGCCCAAGGGGGGCGAGATCAGCGAATGGTCGCCGGGCAGTTTCGATTCCATGAACCCCTATTCCCTTCAGGGAACGGCAGGCGCGCTGTCGTCGATCTTCTATGAATCCATCCTGGCGGGGGCGGCCGACGATGTCAGCGCGGCCTACTGCCTGTTGTGCGAAACGATGGAATATCCCGAAGACCGGTCGTGGGTGATCTTCAACCTGCGCAAGGATGTGACATTCTCGGACGGCACCCCGATGACGGCCGAGGATGTGCTGTTCAGCTACGAATTGTTCCGCGACAAGGGCATTCCCGAATACCGCAGCGTTGCCAACGGGAAATACCAGTCGGTCGAGGTGCTGGACCCTTATCGCATCAAGTTCACCTTCACGCCCGGAGAGCCGTTCCGCGACATGCCCGCGCAGGCGGGCAGCGCGCCGGTCTTTTCCAAGGCGCATTACGAGGCCAACAACCGCGACCTTGAGAAATCCAGCTTCGAGCCCTTCCTGGGCACCGGGGCCTATGTTCTGGACAGCATGCGCCCCGGCCAGCAGATCATCTATAAAAGGGATCCGGATTACTGGGGCGAAAAGCATCCGCTGAACATCGGGCAGAACAATTTCGACCGTATCCGCATCGAATATTTCGGTGACGACAATGCCGCGATGGAGGCGTTCAAGGCCGGGGTCTACACCTTCCGCAACGAAAGCTCGGCAAAGATGTGGGCCACCTCCTATGACTTCCCGGCGGTGACGGCAGGTGATGTCGTCAAGGTCAAGCTGCCCTCGGGCGACATTGCGGGGGGCCAGGCCTTCATCTTCAACCTGCGCCGCGCCCAGTTCCAGGACCCGCGCGTGCGTGAGGCGCTTGGACTGATGTTCAACTTCGAATGGTCGAACAAGACGCTGTTCTTCGACGAATTCACCCGGATCAACTCGATCTGGGAAAACTCGGACATGGCGGCGACGGGCGTGGCCAGCCCGGCCGAGGTTGCCCTGTTGCAGCCCCTGGTGGACGAGGGTCTGCTTCCGGCCGGCATCCTGACAGACGAGGTGGTGATGGCGCCGGTGTCCTCGCTGGATAACGCGCTGGACCGCCGGAACCTGCGCAAGGCATCGGCGCTGCTGGACGAAGCGGGCTGGACCGTGGGCGAAGACGGCATGCGCCGCAATGCCAAGGGCGAGATGCTGCGCGTCGAGATGATCCACACCCGCACCGATCTGCAAGCCGTCTGCAATGCCTATGTCGAGAACCTGCGCGCGCTGGGTGTGGATGCCAGCTTCCAACTGATCGACAGTGCGCAGCTGAACGAACGCGCCAGCCCGCCCAGTTTTGACTTCGACGTGATCCCGACGACGGTGGTGAACGGCGGGCCAGAGCCGGGCGGTGTGTTGAAACAGGCCTGGGCCTCGGTCGCCAAGGACAATTCCAGCCGCAACCGCATGGGCTATGCCAATCCGGCGGTGGACAAGCTGCTGGATCTGGCCGAAGCCGCCGATACGCGGGAAGAGCTTGACGTGGTGATCCGTGCGCTGGATCGGGTGCTTCGGTCCGAATGGATTGTGGTGCCGCGCTATTACAAGAAGGATCATACGGTAGCTTACTACAACATGTATGAACACCCCGAGACCCTGCCCCCATATGCGCTGGGCGAGCTGTCGTTCTGGTGGTACAACGCCGAAAAAGCAGACGCGCTGAAAGCCAAGGGCGCGCTGAAATAACCAGGAACGGGCAGGATTTTGGGCGCTTACATTCTTCGCCGTCTGGCACTGGTGATCCCCACGCTGTTCGGCGTGATGCTGATCAACTTCGCGCTGACCCAGTTCGTGCCCGGCGGGCCGATCGACCAGATCCAGGCCAGGTTCGAAGGCGAAGGCGATGCGATCCAGAACCTGAGCGGCAGCGAAGGCGGCGGGGTCGAAGAGGCAGATAGCGGATATGCCGGTGCCCGCGGCCTGCCGCCCGAGTTTCTGGCCAAGCTTGAGGTGCAGTTCGGCTTTTCCCGCATCGTCTGCGACGAAGGATTTGCGGGTGTGCCCTCGCTCAAGGCCCCGGAATGCCGTAAGGAGCCGATCCCCGCGACCGAACGGTTCATGATCATGATGGGCAACTATCTGACGCTGAACCTTGGCGAAAGCTACTTCCGGTCGATCTCGGTCGTCGATCTGGTGATCGAGAAGATGCCGGTTTCCATCACGCTGGGCCTGTGGTCCACGCTGATCGCCTATCTGGTTTCGATTCCGCTGGGCATCCGCAAGGCGATGAAGGACGGCTCTTCCTTCGATACCTGGACCAGCGGCATCATCATCGCGGCCTATGCGATTCCGTCCTTTCTGTTCGCCATCCTTCTGATGGTGGTCTTTGCGGGCGGGTCCTATTTCCAGTGGTTCCCGCTGCGTGGCCTGACCTCCGAGAATTTCGACCAGCTGTCCCCGCTGGGCAAGGCGGCCGATTACCTGTGGCATATCGTGCTGCCGGTGACGGCGCAGCTGATCTCGGGCTTTGCCACGCTGACCCTGCTGACCAAGAACAGCTTTCTGGACGAGATCAAGAAGCAGTATGTCATGACGGCCCGCGCCAAGGGCCTGTCGGAACACCGCGTCCTTTATGGCCATGTGTTCCGCAATGCGATGCTGCTGGTGATCGCGGGCTTTCCGGCGGTCTTCCTTGGCGTCTTCTTCGGATCGGCCCTGCTGATCGAAACGATCTTTTCGCTGGATGGTCTGGGCCAGCTGTCGTTCAAGGCGGCGGTTGAACGCGATTATCCGGTCATGTTCGGCACGCTGTTCGTCTTTGGCCTGATCAGCCTTGTCGTCGGCATCCTGTCCGACCTGATGTATGTCTTTGTCGATCCCAGGATCGACTTTGACCGGCGCGAGGGCTGATCCATGGCGCTCTCTCCGCTGAACCAGCGCCGCTGGCGCAACTTCAAGGCCAATCGCCGGGCCTTCTGGTCGCTGATCATCCTTGTCATTCTTTATGGCCTGTCGCTCTGCGCCGAGGTTCTGGCCAACGACCGGCCGCTTCTGGTGCGCTATCAGGGCGAATGGCGCGCGCCCTTCCTGACCTTCTATTCCGAACAGTCCTTTGGCGGCGACCTGCGGACCGAGGCGAAATACACCCTGCCCGAAGTGCAGTGCCTGATCATGACCGGCGGGCTGCTGGACTGCTGGGACGATCCGGCGGGCCTGCTGGCCGAGGTGCGGGACAAGGGCACCGCGCTGGGCCAGCCGGTCGACAAGGGTTTCATGCTCTGGGCCCCGATCCCCTATAGCTACAACACCATCGTCAACACCGGCGGGGTGGCACCGGGGCCGATGACAGCGCAGAACTGGCTGGGCACCGACGATGCCAGCCGCGATGTGCTGGCCCGCGTGATCTATGGCTTCCGGCTGTCGATCACCTTTGCCCTGATCGTGACCGCGCTGTCGTCGGCGGTAGGTGTGGTGGCGGGGGCCTTGCAGGGCTATTTCGGCGGCCTGACCGACCTGATCTTTCAGCGGGTGATCGAGATCTGGACCTCGATCCCGTCGCTTTACGTCATCATCATCCTGTCGGCGATCTTTACCCGAAGCGTCGGGCTGATGGTCTTTCTGATGGTGCTGTTCGGCTGGACCGGGCTTGTCGGCGTGGTGCGGGCCGAATTCCTGCGGGCGCGCAACTTCGAATATGTCCGCGCCGCGCGCGCGCTGGGGATGGGCGATCTGCGCATCATGTTCCGCCATGTGTTGCCCAATGCCATGGTGGCCACGCTGACCTTCATGCCCTTCATCGTGGTCGGCACCATCTCGACCCTTGCGGGCCTGGATTACCTTGGCTTCGGGCTGCCCGCCTCGGCCCCATCGCTGGGCCAGCTGGCCCGCCAGGCGCAGCAGAACCTGCAAATGCCGTCGCTGGCCTTCGTGGCCTTCTTCACCTTTGCCACCATGCTGACGCTGATCGTCTTCATCTTCGAAGGTGTCCGCGATGCCTTTGATCCGCGGAAGACCTTTCGATGACCCTGCTGTCCGTTCGTGATCTTCGCGTCGGTTTCGCCCAGGACGGCCGGATCGTTCAGGCGGTCAAGGGCGTGTCCTTTGCCGTCGAGCGGGGCGAGACGGTGGCCCTGGTCGGGGAATCCGGGTCCGGCAAGTCCGTCACGGCGCTTTCGACCGTGGGCCTGTTGTCCGACAATGCCTCCACCTCCGGTTCGGTTCTCTGGAAGGGGACCGAGATGCTGGGCGCCCCGGAATGGGAATTGCGCAAGGTGCGCGGCAATGACATCAGCTTCATCTTCCAGGAGCCGATGACCAGCCTGAACCCGCTGCACACGATTGAACGCCAGCTGGCCGAAAGCCTGTCGCTGCATCAGGGCTTGACCGGCGCGGCGGCGCGCGCACGGATCATCGACCTGCTGACCAGGGTTGGCATCCGCGATCCCGAAAGCCGTCTTTCGGCCTATCCGCACCAATTGTCGGGCGGACAGCGGCAGCGGGTGATGATCGCCATGGCGCTGGCCAACGGCCCTGAACTGCTGATCGCGGATGAACCCACCACGGCGCTGGATGTCACCATCCAGGCGCAGATCCTTGACCTGCTGGCCGATCTGAAGCGTGCCGAGGGGCTGAGCCTTCTGTTCATCACCCATGACCTGACCATCGTGCGCCGCATCGCCGACCGGGTCTGCGTCATGCAGGGCGGCGAGATCGTCGAACAGGGGCCGACGCGGCAGATTTTCGCCGATCCGCAGCATCCCTATACGCAAAAGCTGCTGGCGGCCGAACCGTCGGGGCGCGCCGGGCCGGTCGATCCCGTCGCCCCGGTCGTCGTCGACACGCAGGACCTGCGCGTCTGGTTCCCGATCCAGAAAGGGCTGCTGAAAAAGACCGTCGGCTTCGTCAAGGCGGTGAACAATGCCACCCTGACCGTGCGCGCCGGGGAAACCCTTGGCATCGTCGGCGAAAGCGGCAGCGGCAAGACCACGCTGGCGCTGGGTCTGATGCGGCTGATCCAGTCCACCGGCGCGATCACCTTCCTTGGCCGCCGCATCGACGGCCTGCGCGGCAGCGCCCTGCGTGCCCTGCGGGCCGACATGCAGATCGTCTTTCAGGACCCCTACGGCAGCCTGTCGCCGCGCATGACGGTCGAAGAGATCGTGTCCGAAGGGCTGGGCGTCCATGGCACGCCGCCGGGGCAGGACCGCCGCGCCATGGTGCAGGACATCCTGACCGAGGTGGGGCTGGACCCCGCCACCATGCACCGTTATCCGCACGAATTTTCGGGCGGGCAGCGCCAGCGGATCGCCATCGCCCGCGCCATGATCCTGCGGCCGAAACTGGTGGTGCTGGACGAACCGACCAGCGCGCTGGACATGACGGTGCAGGTCCAGATCGTCGATCTGCTGCGCAGCCTGCAACACAAATGGGGGCTGGCCTATATCTTCATCAGTCATGACCTGCGGGTGATCCGCGCCATGTCGCACAAGGTCATGGTGATGAAGCAGGGCGATCTGGTCGAGGCGGGCAGCACCGAAGACCTGTTCACCGCCCCGAAGGAAGACTATACCCGCGCGCTTCTCGACGCTGCCTTTGCGGATCAGGACAGATGAAGATCCTGTTCGTCCACCAGAACTTTCCGGGCCAGTTCCTGCATCTGGCCCCGGCGCTTGTGGCCCGCGGCCATGATTGCCGCGCCCTGACCGATGACGCCAACAAGCGGAACTCACCGATCCCGACCTGGCGCTACAAACATGACGCGCCCAAGGTCGATCCGGCCGCCACCCGGCTTGGCCGCAACTATGTGACCATGTCGGACCGTGGCGTCACCGTCGCCCGCGCCGCCCGGCAGTTGAGGGAACGCGAAGGCTATGTCCCCGACGTGATCTTCGGCCATTCCGGCTGGGGCGAGACCCTGTTCCTGAAAGAGGTCTGGCCCGAGGCGAAGCTGCTGGTCTATGCTGAATTCTACTATCGCGGGCGCGGCGCGGATGTCGGCTTCGACCCCGAATTCTCACCACCGTCGTTCGATCAGGTGATGATCGCCCAGGGGCGGACGGCGCATCTCGGACAGGCCCTGACCCATGCCGACAAGGGCCTGTCGCCGACCTTCTGGCAGGCGTCCACCTATCCCGCACCGCTGCGGACGATGATCGAGGTGATCTTCGACGGCGTGAACACCGACCAACTGGTTCCCGATGCCGCCGCCAGCCTGACCCTGCCGTCCGGTCAGGTGCTGAAGGCCGGGGATGAGGTGCTGACCTTCGTCAACCGCAACCTTGAACCCTATCGAGGCTATCACATCTTCATGCGCGCGCTGCCCGCCGTACTGGCCGCGCGGCCGCAGGCGCAGGTGGCGATCGTCGGCGGAGACGAGGTGTCCTATGGCTCTCCGCCGCGTCAGGGGGGCACCTGGAAGGAACTTTTCCTGAGCGAGGTGCGCGACCGGCTGGACCTGAGCCGCGTGCATTTCCTTGGGAAGGTGCCATATCCGCAGTTCGTCTCGCTGTTGCAGGTGTCGCGGGTCCATGCCTATCTGACCTATCCCTTCGTCCTGTCGTGGTCGATGGTGGAGGCGATGGCGGCAGGTTGCCTTGTCGTCGGGTCCAGGGTGCCCCCGGTCGAAGAGGTGATCCGCGACGGGTTCAACGGTCGCCTGGTGGATTTCTTCGATGTGCCGGGCTGGGAAAAGGTGCTGGCCGAAAGCCTGGCCACGCCCGCCCGCTTTGACACCCTGCGCCGACAGGCCCGCAAGACGGTGGTCGAGCGGTATGACCTGACCAGGGTCTGCCTGCCGAAGATGATCGCGCTGGTGGAAGGAATGGCATAGGGCGCGGGCCCCTCAGATCGCCGCGGAATGCTGCGCCTTGCCGGGATCATAGGCATCGAAGACCCGCGCAACCATCCGTGTCAGCGGCCGCCCTCGTTCCGGGATCGACAGCACGCCGTCCTTCAGGCTGACCATCTCGCCGAACCCGTCCACGGCATGCATGAACACCCCGTCCACCCAATCCGCCGACACGCCGAAATCCCGCGTCAACTCGGCCCGGTCCACCCGGAAATCGCACATCAGCGCCTCGATGATGCGGCCGCGCACCAGATCGTCCCCTTTGAAGGCATGGCCGCGATGCGTGCTGAACCGGCCGGCGCGGATCGCCTTGGTATGCGCTGCGGTGGCCGAGGCGTTCTGTGCGAATCCCTGCGGAAACCGGCTGATCGACGATGCCCCAAGCCCGATCAGCGCCGCGGCCGTGTCATCGGTATAGCCCTGGAAGTTCCGCCGCAGCCGCCCGGCCTTCTGCGCCACGGCCAGCCCGTCTGCGGGACGGGCGAAATGGTCGATCCCGATTTCGTCATAGCCATCGGCCAGGAACAGCCGCCGCGCGGTTTCGAACAGGCCCAGCCGTTCTTCGGGCGTCGGCATGGCGTCCGAGGGGATCATCTGCTGCCGACGGCTCATCCATGGCACATGGGCATAGCCGTAAAGCGCCACCCGGTCGGGTGACAGCGTCAGCAACTTTTGCACCGAATCGCTGATGCGGGCCCCGGTCTGATGCGGCAGGCCATAGAGGATATCGGCATTCAGGCTGCGCACGCCGCGCGCGCGGATCGCTTCGGCCGCACGGCGGGTCAATTCATAGCTTTGTTCGCGGCCGATGGTCTTCTGGATCTCGGGGTCGAAATCCTGCACCCCGATTGACGCCCGGTTCATCCCGGCCGCCGCCAGCGCATCCAGCCGTGCATCATCCACTTCGTTGGGGTCGATCTCGACCGAAAACTCGCCACCCTCGGCCATCGGCGCAACCGCAAAGATCGCCTCGGCCAGGGCTGCGATCTCGTCCGGCGGCAGCAGCGTCGGCGTGCCGCCGCCCCAATGCAACCGGCTGAGACGCACACCGCGCGGCAGATGGCGGGCAAGCAGGGCGATTTCGGTCCGCAGGGTCCAGGAATAGGCCAGAACGGGATCAAGACTGGATGTCCCTTGGGTCCGGCAGGCGCAGAACCAGCACAGCCTGCGGCAGAACGGCACATGCAGGTATAGCGAAATCTCCGATCCTTCCGGGATCGCCTCGATCCAGGTGGTGAAATCGGCCGCCCCCACGCCCCCCGCGAACTGCGGTGCCGTCGGGTATGAGGTATAGCGGGGCACCCGCGCGTCAAAAAGACCGAGGCGCATGAGTTGCGTATCGATTGTCATGACACTACCCTTAGGCGATGTCAGGGGCAGCGATCCTTGATGCAGATCAAGGGCAAAGGAATGGCAATGGCATTGCAGGAAAGGACGGCACCTGCTCCGCATCTGCAATGCGGCGATTGCCCGATCCGGCATCGCGCCGTCTGCGCGCGCTGCGAGACGGACGAACTGGCCGCGCTGGAACAGATCAAATATTATCGGTCCTATCAGGCGGGGCAAAGCATCGTCTGGTCGGGCGACCGGATGGATTTCGTTGCCTCGGTCGTCACCGGCATCGCCACGCTGACGCAGACCATGGAGGATGGCCGGCGTCAGATGGTGGGACTTCTGCTGCCGTCGGATTTCGTCGGGCGGCCGGGCCGGGTGACGGCGGCCTTCGACGTCACGGCCACCACCGATGTGGTGATGTGCTGTTTCCGCAAGAAGCCCTTTGAAGACATGATGCGGAAAACCCCGCATATCGCCGAGCGCCTGCTGGAGATGACGCTGGACGAACTGGACGCGGCGCGGGAATGGATGCTGCTTCTGGGCCGCAAGACGGCGCGGGAAAAGATCGCCTCGCTGGTGGCGATCATCGCCCGGCGCGACGCTAGCCTGCATCTGAAACAGGCCAAGGGCGGCATGGCGGTGGACCTGCCGCTGACCCGAGAGGAAATGGCCGACTATCTGGGCCTGACGCTTGAAACCGTCAGCCGCCAGATCAGCGCGCTGAAGAGGGACGGCGTGATCAGTCTTGAAGGCAAGCGCCAGGTCACGATCCCGGATTTCGACCGTCTGCTGGAAGAGGCGGGCGACGACAGCGACGGTGGCATGCTGGTCTGAGCCGAGGGGAAGCCGCAGAATCGCGCGGCTGCCGCCGCAAGATCTTTGTCTCGTCGTCGGCCTGCGCCTCCTCCTCGGGGGATGAGGGGCCTTGCCCCTCAAACTCCCCAGGATATTTGCAGAAAGGAAAGCCGAGACACTTCACCTTTCCCTTCTGCAAATATCCCCGCCGAAGGCGAAATCGCCGAGCCGGTTGCGCGGAACGCGCAGAGGCGAGACAGAACAGCGCAGCCGCTTCATGCGGCTGCACCGTTTGATGACGGCAATGGCAGGCGCTGTCAGTGCGCCATGAAGACCGGCAGTTCGGCCTGTTCCAGCATGTTGCGCGTGGCCCCGCCCAGAATGGCCTCGCGGAACCGGGAATGGCCATAGGCCCCCATCACCAGCAGATCGGCATCCATGTCCCGGCAGGCCCGGTGCAGCACATCGGAAATCCGTGGCAGGGTGCGGGCAAGCACCGAGACTTCGGCCTTGACCCCGTGGCGCACGAGAAGCTGGCAGAGCAGCCCGCCGGGATCGGAGCGTTCCGGTCCATGCGTCGGCGGGTCGATCACGGTGATCGTCACCCGATCGGCCTGTTTCAGGAAGGGCAACGCGCGGCGGGCGGCCACCATCGCCTCACGTCCCTGGTTCCAGGCCAGGACGACATGCCGGGGTGCTGCGGTCTTCAGGCCGCTTTCCGGCACCACCAGCACCGGTGCCATGCCTTCGAACATCGCGGCCTCGATCACGGCCTCGGCCTCGGGTCCGGTATCCCCGGCATAGGGCTTGGGCAGCACCACCAGATCGGCATAGCGGGCGCGGGCGGCGACCAGTTCGGTCAGCGCGCCCATCTGGGTGACGAGGGTCTCGGTGGCGAAGCGCAGGCCCGGACCCTGGGCGGCCAGCGCCTCGTTCAGGGCCTTTTCGTTGGCCCGCGCCTCTTCCTCGGCCCGGTCCATTGCCAGTTGCAGCACGACCGCGCCCGAACCGACATAGGAATATCCCATCTGGGTTCTGTCGACGCCCAATGCCAGCGCGTCGAGATGGGCGTCCGATCTTTGGCAGATCTGCGCGGCGGCGGTGACGGCAGGGGTTGCCTGGCCGGGCGTGGTGACAAGGGTCAGCAGGGATTTATAGGCCATTGATGCCTCCTGAGGTTGAATCATCGCCAGTCATGCTAGGGTATCATGAGTCGCCGCACGTTGACCGAGGTCAAACCTGTCGCATGGTGCTGTTGATGCAGATCAAGGAAGAGTTGTTGCTGCGGCTGCACAAGCGGGTGTCAAGACTTCCGCGCCCGGAGCCGAGTCGCAGGGATTTCCTCTGCTGTCCGGGGCGGACAACAAGACGAAGGGACGCAAAATGTGGGACTATGCCAAATTGATCGCGCTTGGCGTGATCGCGGTTGTTGCCGCGATTGCCGCCAATTACGCGCGCGATCTGGCCTTCATGCTGAACGCGGTCGAGGTGATGGTGGTTGCGGCCATCGTCTTTCTGCTGGTGTTGCGGCGCGTGGGCGAGCCAAGGGTCGTCAACTATGGTGAATACAATGACGGGCTGATCCGCTGGGGGGTGTTCCTGACCGCCTTCTGGGGTGTGGTCGGGTTCCTGGTGGGGGTGGTCATCGCCGCCCAGCTGGCCTGGCCCTGGCTGAATTTCGAATTCCTTGAAGGGATCGGAAACTTCGGCCGCCTGCGCCCGCTGCATACCAGCGCGGTGATCTTCGCCTTCTGCGGCACCGCACTGATCACCTCGGCCTTCTATGTGGTGCAGCGCACCAGCGCGGTGCGGCTTTGGGGCGGCACGGCGCTGCCGAACTTCGTCTTCTGGGGCTGGCAGCTGGTGATCCTGCTGGCGGCGACCTCGTATCTTTTCGGCGGCAGCCAGGGCAAGGAATATGCCGAGCCTGCCTGGCATATCGACATCCTGATCACGGTCGTCTGGGTCGGTTTCCTGGCGGTCTTTGCCGGAACGATCATGCTGCGCAAGGAGCCGCATATCTATGTGGCGAACTGGTTCTATCTGTCCTTTATCATCACCATCGCCATGCTGCATCTGGTGAACAACATGGCGGTGCCGGTGTCGTTCCTGGGCAGCCAGTCGGTGCAGGTCACATCGGGCGTTCAGGATGCGATGATCCAGTGGTGGTATGGCCACAATGCGGTGGGCTTCTTCCTGACCGCGGGCTTTCTGGGCATGATGTATTACTTCGTGCCGAAACAGGCTGAACGCCCGGTGTTCAGCTACAAGCTGTCGATCATCCACTTCTGGGCGCTGATCTTCCTGTATATCTGGGCCGGTCCGCACCACCTGCACTATACCGCCCTGCCGGAATGGGCCTCGACCCTGGGCATGGTGTTCTCGGTCATCCTGTGGATGCCCTCGTGGGGCGGCATGATCAACGGGCTGATGACGTTGTCGGGGGCTTGGGACAAGCTGCGCACCGATCCGGTGATCCGCATGATGGTGGTTTCGGTCGGCTTCTACGGCATGTCCACCTTCGAAGGCCCGATGATGTCGATCAAGGCGGTGAACAGCCTGTCGCACTATACCGACTGGACCATCGGCCACGTCCATTCCGGCGCGCTTGGCTGGAACGGCATGATCACCTTCGGCGTCCTGTATTTCCTGACGCCGCGCCTGTGGAACCGCGAAGGGCTTTACAGCCTGAAGCTGGTGTCCTGGCACTTCTGGCTGGCGACCATCGGCATCGTGCTTTACGCCAGCGCGATGTGGGTCACGGGCATCATGGAAGGGCTGATGTGGCGTGAAGTGGATGCGAACGGGTTCCTGGTGAACGCCTTCGCCGACACGGTTGCCGCGAAATACCCGATGTATGTGGTGCGGACGCTGGGGGGGCTGATGTTCCTCTCGGGGGCTCTCATCATGGCCTACAACCTCTGGATGACGGTCAGGGCACAGCCGGCGAAAGCCGCCGTGAATGCCAATGACCTCGTGCCGGCCGAATAAGGGGAGGGGACAGGAATGGCTCTTCTTGACAAGCACAAGGCAATCGAAACCCATGCAACCCTTCTGATGGTGCTGGCCTTTCTGGTCGTCACCATCGGCGGTCTGGTCCAGATCGTGCCGCTGTTCTACATCGAGAACACGATCGAGGATGTGAAGGGCATGCGTCCCTATACGCCGCTGGAACTGGCCGGGCGCGACATCTACATCCGCGAAGGCTGCTACGTCTGCCACAGCCAGATGATCCGCCCGATGCGGGATGAGGTCGAACGCTATGGCCACTACTCGCTGGCGGCGGAGTCGAAATACGACCACCCGTTCCAGTGGGGGTCCAAGCGCACCGGGCCGGATCTGGCGCGTGTCGGTGGCCGCTATTCCGACGAATGGCATCAGGACCACTTCTTCGATGCCAAATCCGTGGTGCCGGAATCGGTGATGCCGCCCTATGGCTTTCTCTTCACCCGCAAGATCGACGGACAATACATCCGCGATTCGCTTGAGGCGAATGCCCTGGTCGGTGTGCCCTATACCGAAGATATGATCGCCAATGCGCAGGCGGACTTTGCCGCACAGGCCGATCCCAATGCGGATTCGGCCGGGTTGCAGGAACGCTATGGCGCGGCGGCCTTCGAAAGCGGCAAGGATGTCAACGTGCGCAACTTTGACGGTCAGGCAGACCTGACCGAAGCGGATGCGCTGATCGCCTATATCCAGGTGCTGGGCACGATGGTCGATTTCTCGACCTTCATCCCGGACCCGAACCGGTAAGCGGAGGACAAGATGGAAGAATATTCTTTCCTGCGCCACCTGGCGGACAGCTGGGGCCTGTTGGCGATGATGCTGGTGTTCGTCGGTATCTTTGTCTGGGCCTTTCGCCCAGGCAGCCGCCGCACGCATGACGAGATCGCCAATTCGATCTTTCGCAACGACAGCAAGCCTGCGGAAGCCCCGAAACCGGCCCGGCCCGAATCCAATCTGAAGGAGGCGTGACATGTGCGCCAAGAAAGTGACGAAGGCCCCGGTCGAGGTTCCGACCACGGGGCATGAATGGGACGGCATCCGCGAATTCGACAATCCGATGCCGCGCTGGTGGGTCTGGGTGTTCTACGCCACGATCGTCTGGGGCATCTGGTATGTGATCGCCTATCCGGCCTGGCCGCTGATCGAACGCGCGACCGACGGCTATCTCGGCTATGACATGCGCGAAGAGGTGGCCTCCGAGATCAAGCGTTTCGACGATGCCAATGCCGAGGTGAAGGCCAAGCTGGTCGCCGCCGACCTGAATGCCATCGGTGCCGATCCTGCGCTGGCGGGCTATGCCCAGGGGGCAGGGGCGGCGGTGTTCAAGACCAACTGCGCCCAGTGCCACGGCGCCGGGGCGGCCGGTGTGCAATCGCTGGGCTATCCGAACCTTCTGGATGACGACTGGCTTTGGGGCGGCACGATGGAGGATATCCACCTGACCGTCACCCATGGCATCCGCAACACCACCGACGCCGATGCCCGCTATTCCGAAATGCCGAAATGGGGTGTCGACGGCATGCTGGACGATGCCCAGATCGGCGACATCACGGAATATGTCCTGAAACTTTCGGGGCAGGACCATGACGCGGCCAAGGCCGAAGCTGGGATGCAGCCCTATGTCGACAACTGCGCCGCCTGCCATATGGAAGACGGCACCGGCGACCGGGCCCAGGGCGCCCCCGATCTGGCCGATGCGGTCTGGCTTTACGGCGGCACGCGCGAGGCGATCCACGAATCGATCTATTATGCGCGCTTCGGCGTGATGCCGGACTGGAGCAAACGGCTGAGCGAAGACCAGATCCGCGCCGTCGCCTATTATGTCCACAGCCTTGGGGGCGGCGAGTAACGCCCCCGGCAACCGAAATTCCCGGCGGTTTCCAACCACCGCCGGGAAGGCACCGGGGTCCCCGTCCTGTTCGCGCGTTTCCAGGGGGCGCCGGTGCCACTTTATCCGTCTGTGGGGCCATGGCAATGCCGCGGCCCCACAGGCTTTCCGCCCATGGCACGGGTGGGACCCTGCGGCAAAACCGCCCTGTGCGAAGCTGTCACGATGAAATCTTGCATCAGCGATGAGAGAATTGACGCAGGTCAAAGCCATCCGGCAGCCCCAGCCGCCATATCGCGGCACGTCAGCCCAGCCACCCGGAGCCTTCCGTGAGTACGCCAGATACCAACCCGCCCAGTCTCTATTCCGCCCGCGAGCCGATCTTTCCGCGCCGGGTGAAGGGAAATTTCCGCAGCCTGAAGTGGTGGATCATGGCGGTGACGCTGGGCATCTACTATCTGACGCCCTGGCTGCGCTGGGACCGAGGACCGAACCTGCCCGATCAGGCGGTGTTGATTGATCTGGCGCACCGGCGGTTCTTCTTCTTCATGATCGAGATCTGGCCGCATGAATTCTATTTCATTGCGGGTCTTCTGATCATGGCGGGTCTCGGGCTTTTCCTGTTCACCTCGGCCGCGGGCCGGGTCTGGTGCGGTTATGCCTGCCCGCAGACCGTGTGGACCGATCTGTTCATCCTGGTCGAACGCTGGGTCGAAGGCGACCGCAACGCCCGCATCCGGCTGCACCGGCAGAAATGGGATGCCGAGAAGATCCGCAAGCGGGTGGTGAAATGGTCGGCCTGGCTGCTGATCGGGCTGGCGACGGGCGGGGCCTGGGTGTTCTACTTTACCGATGCGCCGACGCTGCTGGTCGCGCTGCTGAACGGCACCGCGCATCCGGTGGCCTATACGACGATGTTCCTTCTGGCCGCGACGACCTTTGCCTTCGGCGGCTTCGCGCGGGAACAGATGTGCATCTATGCCTGCCCCTGGCCGCGCATCCAGGCCGCGATGATGGACGAGGATACCCTGACCATCGGCTATCGCGAATGGCGCGGAGAGCCGCGGGGCAAGGCGAATGTGGCGGGCAACGGCGATTGTATCGACTGCATGGCCTGCGTGAACGTCTGTCCGATGGGCATCGACATCCGCAACGGACAGCAACTGGCCTGCATCACCTGCGGCCTGTGCATCGACGCCTGCGACGACACGATGGACAAGATCGGCAAGCCGCGCGGACTGATCGGCTATCTGGCGCTGACCGACGAGGCGGCGGAACGTGCGGGCAAGCCGCCGAAATCGGTCTGGAAGCACATATTCCGGCCCCGGACCATCCTTTACACGGCGCTTTGGGCCAGCGTGGGCCTTGGCCTGGTGGTCGCCCTGTTCCTGCGCACGGAAATCGACGTGAACGTGACGCCGGTGCGCAACCCGACCTTTGTCACCCTGTCCGACGGGTCGATCCGCAACAGCTATGACCTGCGGTTGCGCAACAAGCATGGCGAGGATCACCGCTTTGCTCTTTCGGCCACCGCAGAGACCGATGTGTTCTTCCTGTCGCTGGAAGGCGAAACGGGCCTGGATGTGACCGTGCCCGCGAACGAGACCAAGGCGATCCGGCTTTATGTGACGGCCCCTGCCGGATCGGGCGCAGCCCTGATGCCGCGCACCGACCTGCGGCTCTGGGTTCAGGACATGGGGTCTGATACAGTGCCGGGCACCGACCGGGTGCATCACGACACGATCTTCAACGGCAAGGGAAACTGACATGGGCGAGATCACCGGACGGCAGGTTCTGATCTTCACCACCGGGGCCTTCGGAATCATCATCGCGGTGAATCTTGTGATGGCCTGGAAGGCGGTTTCCACCTTTCCGGGGCTGGAGGCGCAGAACACCTTTGTCGCCAGCCAGGAGTTCGACGCCCGCCGCGCGGCGCAAGAGGCACTGGGCTGGCATGTTGCCACCGCGCATGAGCGGGGCCGCGTGAAACTGTCGATCACCGACAGCGCAGGTGCGCCGGTTGAAGTGGCCACATTGGAGGTTCTGATCGGGCGCCCGACGTCGGCGCGCGATGACGTGCAGCCGGAGTTCGTCTTTGCCGACGGGATCTATCAGGCCGATGTCACGCTGGAGCCGGGCCAGTGGATGCTGAAACTTCTGGCCACGGCCAAGGACGGCACAAGGTTCGAGCAGCGGTTCGATCTGATGGTGGCGAGATAGGCGATGGCGCTTGCGGAACCTGATCTTGGCGGAATGACGGGCGGCCTGTCGGCCTGTCCTGCCTGCGTGGCGGCCCCTTCGGCAGAGCGCATCGCACAACTCTCGGCGCAGGGATCGGCGCGGATCATGCTGTCCCTGCCCGCGGCGCATTGTGCCGCCTGCATCTCGACCGTCGAAGGGATGCTGAACGCCTATCCGGGGGTGACATCCAGCCGACTGAACCTGACGCTGAAGCGCGCGCTGATCGAGGCCGAGCCGCAGGTGACGGTGGACGAGTTGATCGCGGCGCTGAAACGTGTCGGCTACGAGGCGCATGAACTGGACGCTGGCCTTCTGTCGGCGACCGAGGCCGACCGGACGGCGCGCGACCTCTTGATGCGGCTGGGAGTGGCGTTCTTCTCGATGATGAACGTGATGATCCTGTCCGTCGCCGTCTGGTCGGGGGCCGAAGGCGTGACCCGCGACCTGTTCCACTGGATTTCCGGGGCGATTGCGCTGCCGACCGTGGTCTTTGCCGGGCAGCCGTTCTTCAAATCCGCCTGGGCCAGCTTGCGCGCCGGGCGGCTGGGGATGGATGTGCCGATCAGCCTGGCGCTGATCCTGGCCTCGTCGATTTCCCTGTTCGAGACCATCCATTCCGGCCATCACGCCTATTTCGATGCCGCCGTGATGCTGTGCTTCTTCCTGCTGATCGGCCGCTATCTGGATTACCGCACGCGGGCGATTGCCCGGTCGGCCGCCGAGGAACTGGCCGCGCTGGAAGTGCCGCGCGCGACGGTGCTTGAAGATGGCACCGAGGTGGTGAAACCGATCTCGGCCATTGCGGCGGGGGATATCGTCCTGGTGCGCCCCGGCGGGCGGATGCCGGTGGATGGCGTGGTGATTGCGGGCGAATCCGAAGTGGACCGCAGCCTTCTGACCGGGGAAAGCTTGCCGGTCTTTGCCGGGGCCGACACCGTGGTTTCGGCGGGCGAGGTGAACCTGACCGGCCCCCTGACCCTGCGGGTGACGGCGGCCGGCAAGGACAGCAGCCTGCACCGCATCGCCGATCTGGTGGCGGTGGCCGAAGCGGCGAAGACCCGCTACACCAGCCTGGCCGAACGCGCCTCGCGGCTTTATTCGCCGCTGGTGCATATCCTGTCGTTCTCGGCCTTCGGGTTCTGGATGTGGCGGACGGGGGGCGACCTGCGCTATGCGGTCAATATCTCGGCCGCCGTGCTGATCATCACCTGCCCCTGTGCGCTGGGGCTGGCGGTGCCTGCGGTGGTGACGGCGGCCAGCGGCAAGCTGTTCCGCAAGGGCCTGTTGATCAAGCAGGGCACCGCGCTGGAGCGGCTGGCCGAAGTGGACACCGTGGTTTTCGACAAGACCGGCACGCTGACCCTTGGAACGCCCGAGCCGACCAATCTGGACGCGCATCCGCAGATCGCGGTCGAGGTGGTGATGGCGCTGGCCGGCGCATCCGGGCACCCCCTGGCCCGTGCGCTGTCCGAAGCGGCAAAGGCGCGCGGCCTGCGGCCCGCACGGGTGGAAGACCTGCGCGAAGTGCCGGGCTATGGCGTCGAAGGGCTGTGGAAAGGCCGCAGGGTGCGGCTGGGCCGGGCGGAATGGTGCGGTGCCACGGCACCGATGACCGAAACCGCCACCTGGCTTTGCACCGGAGAAGGCGAAGCCCCGCGTCCCTTCACCTTTACCGACCGCCCGCGCCCCGGCGCGGCCGAGGCGGTTGCCGCGTTGCAGGCGTCGGGCAAGCGGGTGATCCTGCTGTCGGGCGATACAGACGGGGCCGTTGCGGCCATGGCCGGGCGGCTGGGCATCGCGCAATGGGCGGCCGGGCAGTTGCCCGCCGAAAAGGCCGCCCGCGTGACCGGGCTGACGGCGGAGGGGGCCCGTGTTCTGATGGTCGGCGACGGGCTGAACGATACGGCGGCGCTGACGGCGGCGCATGTCTCGATTTCGCCTGCTTCGGCACTGGATGCGGCACGGGTGGCCTCGGACATCGTTCTCTTGGGGCAGGACATGGCCCCGATTGCCGATGCCGTGCGGATCAGCCAGCAGTCGGCCCGTCGGATCGTCGAGAATTTCCTGATCTCGGGCGGTTACAACGTGATCGCGGTGCCGCTGGCGCTGGTCGGCATGGCGACGCCGCTGGCGGCGGCGCTGGCGATGTCGCTGTCGTCGATCACGGTGTCTCTGAATGCGCTGAGGCTGAAATAATGGAAATCCTGGGTATCCTGATCCCGGTGTCGCTGTTCCTGGGCTTCATCGGGCTGGTGTTCTTCATCTGGGCGATGAAGGCACGGCAGTTCGAAGACCCGGAGGGTGACGCCAACCGGATCCTGACGAAGGATTGGGACGACAGGCCAAAGCCCTGAGGGCACGATCTTTCGACGAAAGATCGCCCGCGCCCCCGGTCAGGCGATGGTGACGGTGGCGGGTGTCAGCCCCTCGATCTCGATCCGGCAGGTGTCGCCGGGGCCAAAGGCCCCGACGCCTGCGGGGGTTCCGGTCATCACCAGATCGCCGGGTTCCAGCCGCACCAGACGCGACAGATGGGCCAGAATGCCGGGCACCGGCCAGATCATGTCGGACAGGCGGGCCTGCTGGCGCACCTCTCCGTTCACCAGACAGCGGATCGCGCCATCGCCGATCGGGCCGGGGCGGATCGGGCCGATCACGGCCGAGGCATCGAAGCCCTTGGCCATGTCCCAGGGGCGGCGGGCAGCCTTGGCCTCGGCCTGAAGATCGCGGCGGGTCAGGTCATTGCCGGCGGCATGGCCCCAGATCAGCGAGGCGGTTTCGTCTTCGGACAGCTGAAAGCCGCCGCGATGCAGGGCGACCACCAGTTCCGCCTCGTGGTGCAGATCGGATGTCAGGGGCGGATAGGGCAGGGTGGCCCCGCTGTCCACAACCGCATCGGCAGGCTTCAGAAAGAAGAACGGCAGTTCGCGGTCGGGATCATTGCCGAATTCGCGGGCATGTTCGGCATAGTTCCGCCCGACGCAGAAGATGCGGCGGACGGGAAAGCGGGCAGAGGTGCCTTCGACGGCGGCCGAGGGTTGCGGCGGGGCGGGGATGACCCAGGTCACTTATGGCCCCAGCGTTTCGCAGGCCACGCCGCGCGCCTTCAGCCGACGGCAGGCAAGCCCGGCCTGATCTTCGGTCAGGCCCATGAAATTGGCGTGATAGCTGCCGCCCTTCTCGCTGATCTTGCGCAGCCCTTCGTTCAGCGTGGCGCTTTCGACCAGCGCAACCTTCAAGAGTTCCCGTTCCGCCTGCGCGCGCGAGGTATAGTCGCCGACATTCACGCCCCAGTGCCTGCCGCCCGAAGTGGATTTGGCGACGACGACCAGCTCTTCGGCGGCAGCTTCGGCCGATGCCATCTCGACCGTCGGTTCGACCGTGTCGAAGATCGGGGCCTTGCGGGCGGGGGCGGTGTCCGCCGGTTCCGGCATCGGGGCCATGATCGCCGCGGCGACATTCTCGACATCCGTAACCGCAGGGGCGGTTTCGGCGGCGGCCAGAAGGGTTTCCTCCGGCAGGGTCTCGGGCATGTCCACGCTCTCGGCCAGCAAGGTCTCCTCGGGGGCCACGACTGGTTCAACCAAGGTTTCCAAGGTGGCGGGCATCTCTTCGACGTCCGCTACGGCGACGGGCGGTTCGGCCGCAGCTTCGGGGCGCGCCATTGGTCGCGCGGCGGCCAGCGTCGCATCCATCTCTGGCAGCGGTTCGTCCACGGCGGCGAACTGGGCGTCAAGCGCGCCTTCGGGCACCTCTTCGACCAGTTGGAACGGCAATTCGGCCGGGGCGGTGTTGGCAAGGGCCAGCGCCTGCGCGTCAAGCGTGCCTTCGGCCGGGGGCGGTTCGGCCGCGGCCAGTGCCGCGGCCACGGCTTCGGCCTCGGGGTCTGACGGATCGGTCACTGCCCCGGCATTGCCTTCGGCCAGCGCATAGGCCTGGGCCTCCAGCGTGCCCTCGGGCGGCGGTTCCGCCAGGGCTTCGCCCAGCGCATCGTCGATCCCCGCCGCAATGGCGACCGAAACCTCATCGGGCACCGCAACGGCATCGGGCCGGGCGCGGGGCCGGAGCGAGCGCGTCACCTCGCCCGAGACCCGGATGGTCTTGGCGGCCGAACCTTCGACATCGGGCACGTCCACCGGCGCGGGGGCCGAGGCGACCAGCGCCTCTTCGGGGATGGGCGCGGCCTCGGGCACCTTTTCGCGCACATTGTTGCGCGCGGCACCAAAGCCCAGATCCATCAGCTCTTTCATCTTGGCATTGCGCGCCGCGGTCGAAGTGCCGCCAAAGACAGTGGCGATGATGCGCTTCTTGCCACGCTGGGCCGATGCGGTCAGGTTGAATCCCGCCGCCACAGTATAGCCGGTCTTGATGCCGTCGGCTCCTTCATAGCCGTCCAGAAAGCGGCTGTTGGTGTTGTTCACCGTGGCAATCCCCGCATCGGCGCTGCGGCGCGAGAAGATGTTGTAATATTGCGGAAAATCATAGAACAGGTGCCGCCCCAGCGTGGTCATGTCGCGGGCGGTGGACAGGTGGCCGTCGGCGGTCAGGCCGTTGGCATTCTTGAAGGTGGTGTTCTTCATCCCCAGCGCGCGGGCGGTCTTGGTCATCCGCTTGGCAAAGGCCTCGGTCGAGCCGCCGATATGGTCGCCAAGGGCCGAAGCCGCATCATTGGCGGATTTCACCGCAGCGGCGCGGATCAGATAGCGCACGGCAATCTTCTGCCCGGCCTTCAGGCCCAGGCGCGAGGGCGGCTGCGCGGCGGCATTCTTCGATACCGTCACCTTGTCGTCCAGATGCAGGCGGCCCGCCTCGATTTCCTGAAAGACGATATACAGCGTCATCATCTTGGTCAGGGACGCCGGATGCAGCCGCGTATCGGCGTTCTTTTCGTACAGCACCTCGCCCGACCGGGCATCCATCACGATGGCCGCGAAGGGGGCCGCCTGTGCGGAATGGGCGATACCAAGCGACGAAAATGCCGCAAGAACGAAGATTGCGCGGAGAATCCGCCCGACAAGCGATGCCACGTCGCTGATCCCTTATGCCTGTAGTCGGGCCCCTTTGCGGGGCCTCATTTCTGCCAAAGAGAAGGCTAGCACAGGGTCCTCTGCCGGAAAACCAAAAAAATCCAATGGCTTTGCGGTCTTTCCTCACCTTGTGGCCTTGGTGCTGCACCGGGGTGATTCGCCGGGGAAGATGTAGCGGCACCGGCCGAGCCGGCCCCAAGCTATTGGGGCAGGCGCAAAGCCGCCACATGTCCGGGCAGGGCCGACAGATCGGGCAGGCTGGCATAGCGCGGATGTCCCTGCGGTTCGTCCGCGGCCTCCAGCGCCCAGGTCAACCCGGCGGGGACATAGGCCCCGAATCCCCCGGCGTCCAGCGCAGGAAGAACGTCTGATTTCAATGAATTGCCGACCATCAGCGCCTGATCCGCCCCGGTGCCGTGCCGCGCGAAAATGGCGCGATAGGTGGCGGCGGTCTTGTCCGACACGATCTCGACCGCATCGAACAGATCGCCCAGGCCCGATTGCGCCAGCTTGCGTTCCTGATGCAGGAGATCGCCCTTGGTGATCAGCACGATGCGATAATCGGGGGCCAGGGCTTCAACCGCCTCGCGGGCGTGGGGCAAAAGTTCCACCGGATGTTCCAGCATGGCGCGGCCGGACCCGAGAAGTTCCGAGATCACCGAGGCAGGCACCCGGCCCTCTGTCACCTCGATCGCGGTTTCGATCATCGACAGGGTAAAGCCTTTCACCCCAAAGCCATAGGCACCGATGTTGCGCCGTTCGGCCGCCAGCAGCCGGTCATGCAGATGTGTGGGGTCGGCATGGTCGCGCAGGAGATCGGCGAACCGTTCCTGCGTCAGCCGGAAATAGGCTTCGTTCTGCCAAAGCGTGTCGTCGGCATCGAATCCGATGGTGGTCAGCATGGCCCCCCCTTTGCCGCCAGATTGCATCTGTGTCGTATCCGCGCAATCCCGCCCCTTTTCGTTCGGGCAAAAAACGCTATATTCCCGGCACATCCCATCCTGACCGAGTCCTGTCCCGCCGGGGGCCGCACCCGGCACGCAAGGAGCCGCCGCTTGACGCTTCGTCCTGTCAGATCCTCCGATGACCGCACCCCGCCCGGCGGTGGCGCGCCGGGGCATGGGCAGGATACCTCGCTTCTGGCCAAGCCGAAGCCGAAGACCCAGCGCCCGCCGATGTACAAGGTGATGCTGCTGAACGACGATTACACGCCGATGGAATTCGTCGTGCATATTCTGGAACGGTTCTTCGGCCTGACCCATGCACAGGCGTTCGACATCATGCTGACGGTGCACAAGCGCGGGCTGGCCGTCGTTGGGGTGTTCAGCTTTGAAGTGGCCGAAACCAAGGTGGCGCAGGTGATGGATTTCGCCCGCCGCCACCAGCACCCGCTGCAATGCACGATGGAAAAGGAATAGGGCCGTCGCCCTTCCCAGGCTGACCCATGCGATCTGAACGGCTGGAACGGGCGCTGGAGGATGGCGCATGGGTGTTGCCCGCAACCGGGCGGATTGCGGTCTTCCGCCCGCGCATCGGCGATGACCTGTCGGCGCTGCCCAGGGACAGGGTGGTCGTGCTGACCGGCTTCCGCCCCGATCACGATCATTTCGCCGCGCAGGGCTATGCGACCGAACCCGCCGCACCCTATGCCGCCGCGCTGGTCTGCCTGCCGCGCGCCCGTGACCATGGCCGCGCCCTTCTGGCACAGGCGGCGGCCGAGGTGGTGCCCGGCGGGCCGGTCGCCGTGGACGGGCAGAAGACCGACGGGATCGAAACCGCGCTGAAGGATCTGCGCGGCCGGGTGATGCCGGGCGAGGCCGTGTCGAAGGCGCATGGCAAGCTGGCCGTCTTTCCGGCCGGGCCTGAACTGGCGGGTTGGGCCGCGCAGGAGACGCCGATCGGGGGCGGTTTCGTGACCCGGCCCGGTGTCTTTTCCGCCGATGCCCCTGATCGTGGATCGGTGCTGCTGGAAGGTCTGCTGCCGTCGAAACTGGGCCCCAAGGTGGCCGATCTGGGGGCGGGATGGGGTTATCTTGCGCATGCCGTCCTGGCCCGTGACGGGGTGAAACGGCTGGAGGTGGTCGAGGCCGAGGCCGATGCACTGGCCTGTGCCCGCGCCAATATCGACGACCCGCGCGCGCGGTTCCACTGGGCCGATGCCACGCGGTTCCGGCCGGAAAACCTGCTGGAATGCGTGGTGATGAACCCGCCGTTCCACACGGGGCGCGACGCCGATCCCGCGCTGGGGGCGGCCTTCATCAGTGCCGCGCACCGGATGTTGGCACCGGATGGCGTGCTGTATCTGGTTGCCAATCGCCACCTGCCCTATGATGAGGTATTGAACGCGGCCTTTCTGACGGTGGAGCAGATCGGCGGCGATGCCGTGTTTCGCGTGATCCGTGCCAACCGGCCGCGCCGGACCCGTCCCTAGCCTTCGGAGTTTCCATGTCCCTGTCCGTTTCCGGCAAGACCGCCATCGTCACCGGTGCCGCCAATGGCATCGGTCTCGCCATCGCCCGGCATCTGGTCGACAAGGGCGCGCGGGTGATGTTCGCCGATGTCGATGAGGCCCGGCTTGAATCCGAAGTCGGAGACGAGGCGCGGGCCGAGGGGCCGGTCCGGCTGTTCGCAGGCGACCTGACGCAAAAGCTGAGCATTGCCAATCTGTTGTCGGCCACGGTCGATGCCTTTGATCGGGTGGATATTCTGGTGAATGCCAGCCGCCGCTTTCTGCCGTCGGACCCGCTGCATGTCGAAAGCGATGCGGTCGAGACGCTGTTGCAGCAGAATCTGATGACCGCCTTGCGCACCAGCCAGATGACGGCAAAGCGGATGTTGCAAGCGGCTGAAAAGGCGGGGGTGGAGCCGGGAAGCCCGGTCGGGGCCATCATCAACCTGTCGTCGCTGGCGGGCAGCCGGACGCAACCGGGATTGCTGGGCTATTCCATCGCCTCGGCGGCGGTGGAACAGATGACGCGGTCGCTGGCGGTGGAACTGGCACCGCGCGGAATCCGGGTGAACGCGATTTCCTTCGCCTCGGTGATGAGCGCCAGCCTTCAGGGCGCGCTGAAGGAAAACCCGGACTGGCACGATCTTCTGTCCGAAGGCACCCCGATGGGCCGCATCGCCGGGCCGGATGAATTGTCGGAAACCGTGCAATATCTGGCATCGGACGCGGCGCGCTTTGTCACCGGGCAGGTGATCTGCATCGACGGCGGCCGGGGGCTGTGCGACAGGGTGTCGGCCCCGGCCTATTGATCATTCCGGGTATTGCGCCTTGCACTGGGCAATCACCGGTTCGGCCGCGCGCAGCTGTTCGCGGCGCTTCTGCTTCAGCTGTTCCAGCTTCTTCGCCTCAAGCTGAAGGTCGATCGTCTTCGGCACCGTATAGGTCCGCGTTTCGGTATCGGGGCACATCGCGCGGCGCGGGGGCTGGGCGGTGCCGTCGGGGGCCGGGGGCACGGGGATCAGGCAGGGCTCGAACGTTCGGTAACGTTCGGTCCGCTTTTCAAGGGCATAGCCGCGCTTGAGGTTGCCTTCGGTTTCCGTGATCAGCTGTTCCACCGTGCGCAGATCGCGGGTGTTGCGGGCGATGCACTGTTCCTGCGGGGTGCCGCAGGCGGCCAGAACGGCAAGAAGGGACAGCGGGAGAAGGCGTTTCATGGCGGGCGACTCGTTTGGAACCTGACCGCAGTCTAGCCCCCCATTCTGCCGGTGCCAAACGCCGCGTTGGCCTTGACACGCAGCGGTGATAGGAGGGCGGGCAGGAACAGGAGGGCGGCGATGACCGGGGATTTCGAGGATCGCAAGGTGCAGGCGGCAGAGTGGTTCCGCATCTTGCGCGACCGGATTGTGACGGCTTTTGAAGGGCTTGAGGCACAGGCCGCGGGCGATGCGCCGCCGGTCCGGTTCGAGGTGACGCCGACGACCGGGCCCGACGGCGGCGGCGGGCTGATGTCGGTGCTGCGCGGCGGGCGGGTGTTCGAGAAGGTGGGCGTCAACTGGTCGGCGGTGCATGGCACGCTGGGCGAGCGGGCACAAAAGGCGATGGCGGCGCGGGGGGTGCCGGGGATGGATAGTGACCCGCGGTTCTGGGCCAGCGGAATTTCCCTTGTCGCGCACATGCTTAACCCACACACGCCGGCGGTCCACATGAACACCCGGATGTTCTGGACACCGGGGGCATGGTGGTTCGGCGGCGGGGCGGATCTGAACCCCTGCATCGAATACCTCGAGGATACCGCGCATTTCCATACCGCGATGAAAGCGGCCTGCGATGCCCATGACGCCGGATTCTACCCGCGATTCAAACACTGGGCGGATGAGTATTTCTTCGTGCCGCACCGGGGCCGGGCCCGAGGGGTTGGGGGTATCTTCTATGACGACCACAACACCGGGGACTGGCAGGCCGATTTCGCCTTTACCCGCGCGGTGGGCGAGGCTTTCCTGCCCGCCTTCCTGCCGGTGACGGAACGGCGGCTGGGCACCCCCTGGGGAGAGGCGGAGCGCGAGGTGCAGCTGGTGCATCGCGGGCTTTATGCCGAATACAACCTTGTCTATGACCGGGGCACAAAATTCGGGCTGGAGACCGGCCATGACGCCAATGCGGTGCTGATGAGCCTGCCGCCGGTGGCGAAATGGCCGTGACGGGGTGTTGTGGGGCAAGGCACTGATTTTCGTCGAAAATCAGGGTATGCGGAACGTATGGACAACGTATGGCTAAGGTATGGCTTTGCGCCATACCCTGCGCGACAGGCAAGGGGCAGGGATGGCGGATATCGTGGTGAAGGCGGCCTATGGGTCGGCGGTCGAGGATGACGGGCTGCTGTTCGTCGGCTTTGCGGCCGGAGAGGAAGAGGACGAGCCCTATGTGCTGTTCCGCCAGCCGGTCGGTGGCGGGCCGGTCTGGCTGGAGGTGAATGACGAGACCTTCGGCGCCGAGGATGCGGTGGAGCGGGTCATCGCGGGACCGAAGGGGCTGGAGATCGTGGTGAGGCCGCAAAAGGCGGCGGCCTTCGGCTTTGCCACATCGGTGGCGGTGCGGATCGGGCCGGATTGCGAGGATGCCGAACCGGCGCTGGAGGCGCTGCGGGGCATGCTTGGCGACCGGATGACGGGGTAGGGGCAGCCTTTCGCGGCGGTCGCAGGGGTGAGGCCCCGCCCGTCGGCCGCCCCGGTGGCAGGCGGCACCGCGCCGCCTTGACATGGCGGGCGGCTCGCGGCAGCAGCAGGGCAGCGACCGGAGGCCCCGATGACCAAACTTCTGCTGCGTGCCCTGGCCGGGGAAACCCTGCCGACGCCCCCCGTCTGGATGATGCGGCAGGCGGGCCGCTACCTGCCGGAATACCGCGCCACCCGCGCGCAGGCGGGCGATTTCCTGTCGCTGTGCTACAATTCCGAGCTGGCCGCCGAAGTCACCCTGCAACCGATCCGCCGCTTTGGTTTCGATGCCGCGATCCTGTTCGCCGACATCCTGCTTCTGCCGCAGGCGCTGGGCCCGAAGCTGTGGTTCGAGACCGGCGAAGGCCCCCGGATGCAGACCACCACCACCGCCGCCGAAGTGGCCGCGCTGCGCCCGGCCGCGGCGATCCACGACACGCTGCATCCCGTCTACGAAACCCTGCGCATCCTGAAACGTGAACTGCCGCCGGACACCGCGCTGATCGGCTTTGCCGGTGCGCCCTGGACCGTGGCGACCTACATGATCGCCGAGCGCGGCAAGGACGATCAGGCCGGTGCCCATGCGCTGAAGGCCGGGGACCGCGCCACCTTTCAGGCCCTGATCGACCGCATCACCGAAGCGACGATCCTTTACCTGTCCGCCCAGATCGACGCCGGGGCCGAAGTGGTCAAGCTGTTCGACAGCTGGGCCGGGGCGCTGCGCGGCCAGGATTTCACCGATTTCGCCGTGGCCCCCGCCGCCCGCATCATCACGGCCCTCAAGGCCCGGCACCCCGGTATCCCGGTCATCGCCTTCCCGCGTGAGGCCGGGCCGGGCTATGTCGGCTTTGCCGCCGCCACCGGGGCCGATTGCGTGGCCGTCGACAATTCCGTCAGCCCCGAATGGGCCGCCGAACATGTGCAGCCCGGCGGCTGCGTGCAGGGCAATCTCGCGCCGCATCACATGGTCAGCGGCGGGCAGGCGCTGATCGACGACACCCGCCGCGTGCTGCGGGCTTTCCGCCACGGCCCGCATATCTTCAACCTTGGCCACGGCATCACCCCCGATGCCGACCCGGCCAATGTGCAGCTGATGATCGACACCATCCGCAAGGGGATCTGAGCCATGCGCCGCCTGCTTCTTCTGGCCGCGCTGGTCCTGATGGCGGGGGCTGCCGCGCTTTGGGCCACCGGGCTTGCCGGGCTGGCGCAGGCCTGGATCGCCATGCAGGGCCAGAGGGCGGAATGGCAGGACAAGGGGCTGTGGCTGCCGCGCTATGCCGCGGGGATAGACGCGCGCCCGATCGAGGGGCTGCCCGACAATGTCTCGGGCCTGACCTGGTCGACCGCCACAGGCACGCTCTTCACCGTGACCAACCGGCCGCCCGGCGTGGCGGAGCTTTCGCCCGAGGGCCGCCTGTTGCGGCAGATCCCACTGACCGGCACCGCCGATCCCGAAGGTATCACCCATGTTACCGGCGACCGGTTCATCATCGCCGACGAAGGCACGCACCGGCTGTCCTGGATCATCATCACCCCCGAAACCACCGCGCTGGACGTGGCCGAAAGCCCTGCGCTGACGCTTGATCTTGCGGCCGGTGACAACATGGGGTTCGAGGGCATTTCGTGGGACAGTGACGGCCACCGCCTGATCCTGGTGCAGGAGATGTGGCCGGTGCGGGTGCTGACGATGACCGGCATCGACCCCGCGCTGGCGGGCCAGCCGCCGAACCTTGGCATCCATGAGTGGAGCCCCTCGGCCGGGTCCGCCTTCCTTGCGGCCGACCTGTCCTCGGTCTCGCTGCACGAACCGACCGGCAACCTTCTTCTGCTCAGCCACCTGAACGCCGCGCTTTACGAATACGCCCCGTCGGGTGAAATCGTCAGCCTGCTGCCGCTCTGGGCAGGGCGGGGCGGGCTGGCCGAAGACATTCCCCAGGCCGAAGGCGTGGCCGTCGGGCCAGCGGGACAGATCTTCATCGTCTCGGAACCGAACCTGTTCTACCGGCTTGACCGTGACAGCCCGGCCCCCTGGGCCAGCGGCGGATGATTCCGCTCTGGGCGATGGCGGCGCTGGCGGCGGCGGCGGCGCAGACCGGACGCAACGCCACCCAGCGCGGGCTGACCGAGCGGCTGGGCACGCTGGGCGCCACCAATGTGCGCTTTCTCTATGGGCTGCCCTTTGCCTGCGTCTTCCTGGGGCTGGGTGCAGTGGCCACCGGCCAGGCCCCGCCCGCGCTGACGGCCACGGCGGCGGGCTGGACGGCGCTTGGCGCGCTGGCGCAGATCGGGGCTACGGCGCTGATGTTGCAGGTGATGCGCTCGCAATCCTTCGGGCTGACCACCGCCTGGCTCAAGGTAGAGCCGGTGCTGGTGGCGCTGGCCGGATGGGCGCTGTTGGGCGATCCGCTGACCTGGCCGATGCTGGGAGCCATCGCCGTCGCCGTGGCGGGCGTGCTGGTGCTGACGCTGAAGCCGGGCCTTGGCCGCGCCATGATCACCGGCCTTGGCCCTGCCGCGCTGGGCCTGCTGGCGGGCTTTGCCTTCGGCATTTCCGCCATCGGCTTTCGCGGCGGCATCACCGCCCTGCCCGAGGGCGGCTTTCTGATCCGGGCGCTGACCGTGCTTGTCCTGTCGCTGGTGATCCAGACCGCGCTTCTTGCGCTGTGGCTGGGGGTGCGCGACCGGGCTGCGCTGACCGGCAGCCTTGCCGCGTGGAAGCCGTCGCTTGCGGCAGGATTTCTGGGTGCGCTGGCTTCGGCCTTCTGGTTCATCGCCTTTTCGCTGACCCCGGCTGCCAATGTCCGCACACTGGCGCTGGTCGAGGTGATCTTTGCCCTGATCGTCGCCCGTATCGCCTTTGGCCAGCGCGCCACGGCGCGGCAGATGCTGGGGATCGGTATCCTGCTGGCCGGGGTGGTGCTGCTGTTGCGCGCATCGGGATGACGCGCCGGGGTGCAGCACAGACCATGACCGGCCGGGGTCTGTTGCACTTTCCGGTGCAAGGGCAGGGCGAAAGGTCACGGGCCCTGCGGGTGGCAGAAGGCTTGAACGGCGGGCGGCGCGGGCCTAACAGGGGGGCATGAGTCAGACCCTGCCTTCCCCCGCCCAACCGCTGAAGATCGGCACCCGTGGTTCGCCGCTTGCCCTGTGGCAGGCGCATGAGGTGCGGCGCTGCCTGATGGCGGCCTTTGCCCTGCCCGAGACGGCCTTTGAGGTGGTGGTGATCAAGGTCACGGGCGATGCGATCCAGGACAAGGCGCTGCGCGAGATCGGCGGCAAGGGTCTGTTCACCCGCGAGATCGAAGAGGCGCTGCTGGACGGCGGCATCGACATCGCGGTTCATTCGATGAAGGACATGCCGACCCTGCAACCCGAAGGGCTGGTGCTGGATTGCTATCTGGAACGCGCCGATGTGCGCGATGGCTTCGTTTCCCCCAGGGCGGCGCGGCTGATCGACTTGCCGCAGGGGGCGGTGGTCGGCTCGTCGTCGCTGCGGCGGCGGGCGCAGCTGAAGCTGCGGCGGCCCGACCTGCAGCTGGTGGAATTCCGCGGCAATGTGCAGACCCGGATGAAGAAGCTGGCCGACGGGGTGGCGGATGCCACCTTTCTGGCCATGGCGGGGCTGACCCGGCTGGGCATGGCGGATGTGGCGCGGTCGGCGATTGCGCCGGAAGAGATGCTGCCCGCCTGCGCGCAGGGTGCGATCGGGGTGGAACGGCGGGCGTCGGATGCCCGCGTGGCGGCGCTTTTGGCGGCGATCCACCACGGGCCGACCGGGCTGCGGGTGACGGCCGAGCGGGCCTTCCTGACCCGGCTGGATGGGTCCTGCGAGACGCCGATTGCCGGGTTGGCGGTGCTGGAGGGCGATGCGCTGTGGCTGCGGGGCGAAATCCTGCGCCCCGACGGCAGCGCCGCCATCGCCGGAGAGCGGCGCGGTGCGGCGACGGACGGGGCCGCGCTGGGCGTGGCGCTGGCCGACGATCTGCTGGGCCGGGCGGGGCCGGGCTTCTTTGACTGACCCCGATCTTGACCGCGCGCTGCGGGCCGCGCTGGCCGAACCCGAAACGCGGGTGCGCCCGGTCGACCTGCCCGACGGGCGGCGGTTCTGGCTTAAGCGGGTGGAACGGCTGGCGGGCCGGATGCGGCTGCAAAAGGGCGATCCCGCGCGCAGTTTCGCGGCCGAACGCGAAGGGATGCGCGATCTTCAGGCGCAGGGCCTGCCGGTGGCCGGGCTGGCGGCCGAGGGGCCGGGGTGGATCCTGCTGCCCGATGCCGGGCCGGTGCTGCCGCAGGTGGTGGCGGATGCGGGCGGCGACGCGGCCGGAAAGCTGCGCGCGATGGCGGCGGCGGGGCAGGCGCTGGCAGAACTGCACTGGGCCGGGATGGCGCATGGCCGCCCGGCGGTGCGCGACATCTGCTGGGACGGGTGCGCGGCGCGGTTCATTGATCTGGAACGGCTGCGCAGGGCCAGGCGCGGCGGCTGGTGGCAGGCGGTGGACCTGCTGGTTCTGGCGCAATCGGCCTTTACCCGCTGGCCCGAGGATGACCGCTGGCTGGCGGCCAGTTTCGCCGCCTATCGCGGCGCGGGGCCCGAAGGCGCGGTGCGCCGTGCGGTCTGGCTGGCACGCGGGCTGGCCCCGCTGGGATGGCTGGCGAAGGCGGTGTTGTGGCTGCGGCCCCGCAGCAAGGAACTGCGGGCCTTGGGGCTGGTGCTGCCCTGGCTGCGGCGGCAGGGGTAGGCGCCTCAGCCGAATCGTCTGTCGTGGTGAAGGCCATCGCCTTCGCCATGCGATACGGGTTCCCCTTGCCCGGCCTTTGTGGTTTCGCGCTGCCACCGTTTTCAGGTGAACCCATCCGCACGGGCGGGGGCGAGGCAATGCCTCGCCTTTTCCCGCCCGACCCCCCCCCGCCTACTCCTGCGCGCGCAGCACCTGTGCGGGCGGCACCGCCAGCGACCGGCCCGCAAAGGCAAGCCCCGCCAGCAGGGTGGCAAGGATGCCGCCCAGCACGATGCCAAGGGCAGAGAGGGGTTCAAAGACATAATCCCCCTCCATCACGAAGGTCAGGACGGCCCAGCCCGCGATGCCGCCTGCGACCACGGCCACCAGCCCCGCCGCCGCCCCCAGCAGCGCCGCACGCAGGGCAAAGCTGGCCAGGATGCGGGCGCGGGTGGCGCCCAGGGTCTTCAGGATCGCAGCCTCATAGATACGGGCGCGTTCCCCCGCCGCCGCCGCGCCGATCAGCACGATGAACCCGGTCAGCAGCGTGCCCGCCGCCGCCCAGGCGGTTGCGGTGGCGATGGCCGACAGCGCCTCGGCCACGCGGTCCACCGCCTCGCGGATGCGGATGGCGGTGATGTTGGGCCAGGTCTTCGTCACATCCTTCAGGATCGCGGCTTCGGCCTCGGGCGGGGCATAGACGGTGGCGATATGGGTGTGCGGGGCACCGGCCAGCGCCGAGGGGTTCAGCGTCATCACGAAACCGATCCCGGCGTTCGAGAAATCCACCTCGCGGAAGGATGTGATCGTGGCGGTGATGTCGCGGCCAAGGATGTTGGTGGTGATGCGGTCGCCCAGCTTCAGGCCCAGCTCTGCCCCCTCTTCGGCGGCAAAGCTGATCTGCGCATCGCCGCTGTAGTCTTCGGGCCAGAACTGCCCTTCGGTGATGCGGGTCTTTTCGCCGGGGGTGGCGGCATAAGTGATGCCGCGGTCGCCGCGCACCACCCAGTGATCGCCCGCCACCTCGCGCGCCGGTCGGCCGTTGATCCGGGTGATCACGCCGCGCAGCATGGGTGCGGTTTCGGTCTCGGTCACGGCGGGATCGGCGGTCATCCGGTCCAGGAAGGGGCCGATCTGGTCGGGCTGGATGTCGACGAAGAAGAAGGCGGGCGCGCGGGTCGGCAGGTCGGTGGCGATGGCGCGACGCAGGTTCCAGTCGATCTGGCCGACGGCGGCAAGGACCGAGAGGCCGAGGCCAAGGGAGAGGATGACCGGGATTGCATCCGATTGCGGCCCGCCGATGGCGGCGATGGCAGCGCGGAGCGCGGGGCGGCCGCGGGTGTGGCGGGCGAGACGGCGGGCAAGGGCGCGGAGGGCTGTGGCCGAGAGGGCGAGAACGGCGAGGGCGGCGAGGATGCCGCCTGCGGTGCCAAGCGCGAGTTCCGGGATGCCGGAGGCGAGGGTGGCGGTGACGATCAGCAGGGTGGCGAGCGCCGCGAGGGCCGCCAGCCAACGCTTGCGGGGCCAGCCGCGCGTGCCGGTGCCACCGCGATAGAGGGCGGCGGGGCGGATCGTTTCGGTGCGGGCCAGCGGGATCAGGGTGAAGATCAGGGCCGAGAGGGCGCCGTAGAAGGCGGCCTCGATCAGCGCCATGGGCGACAGGCGGATGTCGGCGGGGAAGGGGAGGGAGGATTCGATCAGCGGGGCGGCCAGGAGGGGGATGGCTGCGCCCAACGCGACGCCGATGGCGATGCCGAGGGCGGCGAGGATGGCGGTTTGCACGAGGTAGGTGCGGAAGATCAGGCCGCCGCTGGCCCCCAGCGTCTTCAGCGTGGCGATGGTGGCGGTCTTGCCGTCCAGATAGCTGCGGATCGCGGCCGAGATGCCGACGCCGCCCACCGCCAGCCCGGCCAGGCCGACCAGCACCAGAAAGCTGCCGATCTGGCCGACGAAGCGTTCGATCCCCGGTGCGGCGTTGCGGCTGTCGGTCCAGCGCATGCCCTTGTCACGGAATTTCGTCTCGGCCTCTGTCTCCAGCGCGGCAAGATCGGCGCCGGCGGGCAGGGTCATGCGGTAGCGGGTCTCGAACAGCGCGCCGGGGGCGAGCAGGCCGGAATTCGCCAGCGCCGAAGTCCGCACCACGCTGCGCGGCCCAAGGGTGAACCCGGCCGAGGCGCTGTCGGGTTCGCGGATCAGCGCGGCGGTCAGGCGGAAGTCCTGCGTGCCAAGGCGAAAGCTGTCGCCGACTGTCAGCCCCAGCCGTTCGATCAGCACCGGGTCCATGATCGCGCCGGGCAGGCCGCCGGTTTCGGCCAGAGCCTGCGCCACGGGGATGGCGGGCTCCAGCACCGCCGCGCCGGTCAGCGGCCAGGCGGCATCGACCGCCTTGACCTGGGTCAGCGTCTCGTCCCCGTCGATCACCGCCATCGAGCGGAAATCGTAAACCTCGGAATGCGTGGTGGAAATTGCGGCGATATGGGCCAGTTCGGTGGCATCGGCGGCGCGATAGGTAAAGCGCATCTCGGCATCGCCGCCCAGGATGATGGCCCCCTGATCGGCAAGGCCGGACTGGATGCCCGCGCGCAGGGTGCCGACCCCGGCGATGGCGGCCACGCCAAGGGCAAGACAGGCGAGAAACACCCGAAACCCGCGAATCCCGCCGCGCAGTTCACGGCGGGCGATGCGATACGCGAGGCTCATGCGAGTTTCCCGTCAGCGAGGCGGATCACGCGGTCGCACCGCTCGGCCAGTTCGGGGGCGTGGGTGACAAGGATCAGGGTCGCGCCGTGGCGGTCGCGGAGGCTGAACAGCAGATCCATGATCGCCTGACCGTTGACGCCGTCGAGGTTGCCGGTGGGTTCATCGGCCAGAAACAGCGCCGGGCGGGGGGCGGCGGCGCGAGCAAGGGCGACGCGCTGTTGTTCGCCGCCCGACAGCTGGCTGGGGTAATGGTCGGTGCGGTGGCCAAGGCCGACGGCCTGCAATTCGGCCTGCGCGCGGTCAAAGGCATCGGGCACGCCTGCCAGTTCCAGCGGGATCGCGACATTTTCCAGCGCGGTCATCGTCGGGATCAGGTGGAAAGACTGGAACACAACCCCCATGTTCTGACGGCGAAAGCGGGCAAGGCCGTCTTCGTCCATCGCGGTCAGGTCCTGCCCCAGCGCCAGAACCTGCCCGCCGGTGGCACGCTCCAGCCCGCCCATCAGCATCAGGAGAGACGATTTGCCCGACCCGGACGGACCCACCAGCCCCACGGTTTCCCCCCGGTTGACGGCAAGCGAGATGCCACGGAGGATGTCGACCGGCCCGGCATTGCCGGCAAGGGTCAGGCGGGCGTCGGTCAGGGAAAGGACGGGATCGGGCATGAGAGGCTTTCTGCGAAACGGTGTCAGACTGGCATATGGTGCAATCCGCGCAGCCTGCAATGCCACGATTGCGTTGATTTTTTCCGCCGCTGTGCTGCTGGCCGGGGCTGCGGCGGCCGGGCCGGTGACGGTGGTGGCGCTGGGCGACAGCCTGACGGCGGGCTACGGGCTGGCCCCGGAAGAGGGTCTGGTGCCGCAATTGCAGGGCTGGCTGGCGGCGTCAGGGGCCGATGTGGTGGTGCAGAATGCCGGGGTGTCGGGCGATACCACGGCGGGCGGGCTGGCGCGGATCGACTGGGCGCTGGGGCCGGAGGCGCAGGCGCTGATCGTCACCTTGGGCGGCAATGACATGATGCGCGGGCTGGCCGTGGCCGAGGTGCGGGCCAATCTGGAGGCGATCCTGACGGCGGCGGATGCGCGCGGCCTGCCGGTGCTGCTGGTGGCGATGAAGGCCCCGCCGAATTTCGGCCCCGCGTACAAGGCCGAATTCGATGCCATCTATCCCGAGCTTGCCGCTGCACATGGCACGCTGCTGATGCCGGATTTCTTTCAGGGCTTTGCCGATGCGGGCGGGGTGATGACCGATCCGGCCAGCTATGCCGGATGGATGCAGGCCGACGGTATCCACCCCAATGCCGAAGGGGTGAAGCTGGTGGTCGCGGCGCTGGGGCCGTATGTACTGGAGTTGCTGGCGAAGGCCGGGACATAGCGGCTCGTCGCGCATGTCATGCACTCCTCGCGCGGGGGCGACGACTGCACGCAAGTGCTGGAGGAGCGGCGGTCAGGGCAGCGGCACCGCGGCTTCGACCGAGGTGAATTCGGTCTCGATCTCGATCCTGACCTCGTCCCAGACGCCCATCGTCGTGCCGGGCGCGGGCAGGCCGAAGCCTAGGCCGAAGTCCGAGCGGTTGAGGCTGCCCGTGGCGGAAAAGCCGATGCGGGCCCCGGCCGGATCCATCGGCATCGCGCCCCAGCCGCCATTGTAGGTGACATGCAGCGTGACAGGCCGGGTGACGCCGTGCAGTGTCAGGTCGCCGGTCACGTCGGCGGTCTTCTCGCCGGTCAGGGCGATGGCGGTCGAGGTGAAGGTGATGGTCGGGAACTGCGCGGCATCGAGGAAATCCGGCCCGGTGATCAGCGCGTTGAAGTCCAGGTCTGGGTCCGGGTAGAGCGTTTCGACCGATGCGGTCTGGATCATGGCCTGCACCGCCATGGTTTCGGGCGCGTCAGGGTCGAATGTCAGGGTGGCGTCCACCGCGGTGAAGGGCGCGATATAGGTGGAAAAGCCCAGATGGTTGACCTTGAAGAGAACGCGGCTGTGCGCGCGTTCCAGCGTATAGGTGCCTGCGACGGGGGCGGGCAGGTCCTGTGCTGCGGCAGGCAGGGCTGCCAGGGCGAGGATCAGGGCGGCGGCGGGGCGGAGAGACATCGGGAGACCTTTCACTTAGTAATCTAGCTAAGTAATATCGGATGGACTGTGCTGTCAAGCCGCGCGACTGTGGCCGCAGGCCGGGGGCTTGCCCCCGGACCCCCAGGGTATTTCGGCAAAGATGAAGACGACTGCAGGAGGCGGGATGGGGCTTGTCGGGGATCTGATGTCGGTGGTCGGGGCCGGCCATGTGCTGCTGGGCGCAGATGCCGCGCGCTATGGCCGGGACTGGATGGGGAAATATCATGGCGCGCCCTTGGCCGTGGTGCGGCCGGGATCGGTGGCCGAGGTGGCGGCCTGCGTGAAACTGGCGGCGGCGGCCGGGGTGGCGGTGGTGCCGGTCGGTGGCAACACCGGGCTGGTGGGCGGCACCATGACAACGGACGGGCTGATGATCAGCCTGGAGCGGATGAACCGCATCCGCGAGTTGCGCGGACCGGCGCGGCTGGTGATTGCCGAGGCGGGCGTGGTGTTGCAGCGCATGCATGAGGCGGTCGAGGCGGAGGATCTGTATTTCCCGCTGTGGTTCGGGGCGCGTGGCTCTGCCATGCTGGGGGGTGCCCTGTCCACCAATGCCGGCGGGTCGAATGTGCTGCGCTATGGCAGCACGCGGGGCCTGTGCCTGGGGCTGGAGGTGGTGCTGGCCGACGGGCGGGTGCTGAACCTGATGAGCGAGTTGCACAAGGACAATTCGGGCTATGACCTGAAGCAGATGTTCATCGGGGCCGAGGGCACGCTGGGCATCATCACCGCGGCGGTGATGAAGCTGGTGCCGAAGCCCCTGGCCTATGCGACGGCCTCGGTCTCGGCGGCGTCGCTGCCGCAGGCGCTGGGTCTGCTGAACCGGATGCAGGAGGCAACGGGGGGGCGGGTCGAGGCGTTCGAATTCATGCCGCGCAGCTATTCCGAGCGGCTGGCGGTGGCGCGGCCGGATCTGGGGCAGCCCTTTGCGGTGGTGCCGGAGGTGACGGTGCTGATCGAAGCGGCAACCACGGTGGCCGAGGAGGCGGCGCCCGATGCCACGGGTGAGGTGCCGCTGGTGGCGCGGCTGGAGGCGGTGCTGGCCGCGATGCTGGAAGAGGGGCTGATCGCGGATGCCGTGGTGGCGCGGTCCGAGGCCCAGCGGCGGCGGATGTGGGAGCGGCGCGAGGCGGCGGCGGAAATCGCGGTGGGGCTGGAGCCGGTGGTGGATTGCGATGTCTGTGTGCCGGTGGACCGGGTGGCCGAGTTCCTGGCGCTGGCCGAGGCGCGGCTTGTCGCGCTGGATGCCGGGTTCCGCAGCCTGACCGTGGCCCATCTGGGCGACGGCAACCTGCATTACAGCGCCTTTCCGAGCCGCGACGATGCGGCCCTGAAGGAGGCGGTGATGGAGGTGGTGGAGGATGTGGTGCAGGACCTGGGCGGCAGTTTCAGCGCCGAGCATGGCATCGGCCTGTCCAAGCTGCCCTCGATGTGGCGCAGGAAGGACCCGGTGGCCTTGTCGGTGATGCGGGCGGTGAAGGCGGCGCTGGACCCGCAGGGCGTGATGAACCCGGGGAAGGTGGTGCCCTGAGGGTCTGCCCACTGTGGGCAGGGGTTCGGGTGTGAGGGATTTCAAGGGGTTGGGAGGGGTGTTTACCTTTGGTTAAGGGTTGGAGGCCGCAATGAAGGTGTTTGAGGGGGGGTGTCTCTGTGGGAACATCCGGTTTCGGGCCTCGGGCCCGCCGGGCTTTCCGCACAGCTGTTCGTGCCGGATGTGCCAGCGGCATACCGGGGCGCTGACGGCGGCCTGGGTCGAGTTTCCGCGCGAAGCGGTGGCCTGGACCGGGCCGGGCGGGGCACCTGCGGTCTGGCGATCTTCGGCCAAGTCGTCGCGGGCGTTCTGCCCGGTTTGCGGCAGCTCGATCGGCGCGGTGGATGATGCGCCGGTGGTGGCGTTGCTGACGGGGGGATTTGACAAGCCGCATTTGCAGGCGCTGCGGCCGGAGAGCCATTCCTATCGAGGGGGACGGGCGAAGTGGGGCTGGGGGGAGGGGGAAGAAAGATGACACATGCCGCGCTGCGGTCGGTTGCCCGTGACATCGCCGATTCCCTTTCGGGAGGTGTCAGTTTTCTGACCGGATCTTACTTCGACCTGACCCTGTACGAGGATGCGGCGCGGTCTGAGCACGGCCTGCTGAGCGTTGATCTTTTGATCGGCCACGTGATCACTGGTCAGCCTTCGGCAGATGTTGTCTCTGCGGTTCAACTGGTCCCCGCTGTGTTCGAGCGGCTTTGTCGGGCGAAAGGCGTTGCGCCCGAGACGTGTCGCGCGGCGTTGGTGCATTTCCGGGCAACGCCTACGGTGCGCGGCTTTACGCTGTTTATTGCAGATGCGGCAGGAAAGGTCACGGAGGCGGACTATCATGGCTCACCGGCGCGGCGTGTGCTGGCGATTGATCCTTTGGGGCGGGTTCGGAAGACGCCAATTCGTCGCCTTTGACATCTGGTGTGGCGGGGTGAACCCCGCCCTAGGGGTGAGGCCTGCGTTTGGTGCCCCATCCCCGACCGAAGATTGATGCACCGGCCGGGTTAACAGCGGCGCAAGCCGCCCCGGCCAGCGCCAGACCGCCCCATGGGCGGGCGCTTTTGTGCCACCTGTGCGTCGATCAGCCCGCGGGAGACTTGGCGCCATAAAGTGCGTTGAACAGCCGTTGGAGGCGCCCACCCGCGGTCGGGCGCTGGCCTGTGGTGCGAGGGGGTTACTGCCCGTCCAGCCAGTCGCGGAAGTGCTCCACCACCTCTGCGTTGCAGTCGACGAGGTGTTTTGGTTCGGGATAGGTGCCGGAGTGGACCTCGGTGGCGTAGGTGGTCATGGCGTCCACGCGCATCTGTTGCAGGCGGGCTTCTTCCGTTGCCAGATTAGCGTAGGTCTTGGCGTGGCGGGGGATTTTGCCGCGTGTCTGGCCCAGCACATCGTCGGAGAAGAGGTATTGGGCGTGGCCGGCGGGGCCGGCACCCATGGAGATGAGGAAGAGGCTGGTCCGCTCGGCTATCGCGGCGGTGATGGGGTGGGGGACGACCTCGATTTCGGCGGCGAAGGCGCCTGCCTGTTCCAGCGCCTTCACCTGTCGCCAGACCAGTTGCGCGCTGTCCAGCGTCTTGCCGACCGCCCTGAAGCCGCCGGTCCAGGTGCGTTTCGACGGGATCAGGCCGACATGTCCGCAGACCGGCAGGGCATGGTCGGCCATCGCGCGGATGGTTTGCAGCGCGCCCGAGCAATAGAAGCCATCGGCCCCGTGTTTGAACAGGGGAAAGGCCCAGCGGAGGAAATCCTGGGTGTCGCCGATTTCAAAGAAATTCTCGCCGGGGAAGGCAAAGCAATCGGGGGCCGCATCGCGGAAGCGGCTGTCCATGATCATCGCGGGCGGCACCGAGAGCAGTTCGACACCGGCACGGGCGGCGGCTTCGGCCTCGTCCAGGGTTTCCACCCGCAGCATGGCAAAGGCGTGATTGCCACGGGAATCCAGCAGGTCGCGGACGGTGGGCGGGGCCATCAGGACACCTGCACGAAGACCTGACCGTCTTCAACCCTGACGGGAAAGGTGCGCAGCGCGGTGCAGGCGGGTGTGCGTTTCGCTTCGCCGGTGCGATAGTCGAACTGGCCGTTGTGTTTCGGGCATTCGATCAGATGGCCCATGACCAGCCCGTCGCAGAGATGCACGTTTTCATGCGTGCAATGACCGGCGGTGGCGAAGAATTCGCCTTCGGGCGAATGATAAAGCGCGAAGGTCTGGCCGGCGTGATCCCAGCGGATCAGGTCTTCGGCGTCGATGTCGTCGGTGGCGCAGGCAAGGGTCCAGGTCATCGGGGCCTCATTCGGCTGGGGTGGCGGGGGCACTGGTGATGTCGGGCTGTCCGGGGGGCAGGCCGGGCGAGATGGCGTGAAATTCGTCGCGGTAGGGCCGGGCGGTGGGCGGCAGCTCGCGCTTCAGGAAGAAATCCTCATAGGCAAGCTGGCGGCGGAAGGCGGGCCACATCTCGCGGTAGCCGTCGAGGATGCTGCGGTTGGGGGCGGGCAGGTCGTGCCGGATGGTGGCGTGCAGCCGGGGCAGGGCGTGATAGGGCACCATCGGGAACATGTGATGTTCGACGTGATAATTCATGTTCCAGTAAATGAAGCGGCTGACCGGGTTCATCAGCACGGTGCGGGAATTCAGCCGGTGGTCGGTGACATTGTCGGCCAGCCCGCCGTGTTGCAGAAGGCCGGTCATCACATGATGCCAGGCGCCGTACAGCCGGGGCAGCCCGATCACCATCAAGGGCAGGATGGAGCCCATCCAGATCGCAAGCGCGATGGTGGCGGCATAGATCGCGGATGAAATCCGCGCGACCCGTGTCACCCTGGGCCATTCGCTTTCGGGGATGAAGCTGCGTTCTTCGGGCGTGGGGCCGGACAGGGCGTTGCGGATCATCCGGGGGAAGAAGGCGATCACATCGGGCAGGCCGACAAAGCTGGCCACGGCTTTCACCAGATCCGGCGGGCGCATCACGGCAATCTCGGGGTCTCGGCCGACGATATAGGTATCGGTGTGGTGGCGGGCATGGCTCCAGCGCCAGGTGGCGGAATTGCGCATGATCATGAAGCTGGCGATTTCATAGACCACGCGGTTCATCCACGGGGTCTTGAACGCGGTGCCATGGCTGCATTCGTGCCAGCGTGAATCGGAGGCCGAGCCGTACAACGTGCCGTAGACCAGCCAGAACGGCGCGGACCACCACGATGGCCAAAGCCAAATGCCGATCCCGGCGGTCAGGATCATCGTGCCATACAGGATCAGGGTGTCGCGGATCGCCGGGGCATCGCTGCGGGCCATCAGCTCTTTCATCTGCTTGCGCGGCACGTCGGAATGATACCATTCGGCGGCGGCAAGGCCGGTTTCCACGGCGCGGGCCCCGTCGGGGCCAAGCAGGCTGTAGTCGCGTTTCGGCATGGTGTCCTCCGACCTTGCCCGGAAAATAGAAGATTCGTTCCAGAACGGGCAGGGGTGGGATGGATGTTCGCATCATTTCTCGTCATCCTTGCCGCAGGTGAATGACGAAGATTCGTCAGGGGGCGGGATGGCGCGCAGACCGGGGATGCGGGATCTGGCCACGGCGGCGGGGTTGTCGCTGGCCACGGTGGACCGGGCGTTGAACGGGCGGCAGGCGGTCCGGCCCGAGACGCGGGCGCATCTGGCCGAAGTGGCGGCGCGGATCGGGCATCCGGCGGCGGCCCGGTTGCGCGGGGCGTCGGTGGCGCTGCCCGAAGTGACCTTCGGCGTCGTGCTGCACAAGCAGGGGCAGGACTTCTACCGTGCTTTTGCCGAGGAATTGCAGCGCGCGGTGACACTGGTTCCGGGGGTGCGCGGGCGGCTGGTGCTGGAATTCAGCGCAGGCCAGTCGCCTGGCGACATGGCGGGGCAGTTGCGGCGGATGGCGGGGCGCTGCGATGTGCTGGCGGCGACGGCGGTGAATCACCCCGAGGTGACGGCGGCGGTCGAGGATCTGCGGGCGCAGGGGCTGCGGGTGTTCTCGCTGCTGTCGGATTTCGCCCAAGGGGCGCGGGCCGGCTATCTGGGGCTGAACAACCTGAAGGTCGGGCGCACGGCGGGCTGGATGATCGGGCTGGCCGCAGGGGGGCCGGGCAAGGTGGCGGTCTTCGTCGGTGGCCATCGCTGGCACGGGCATGACCTGCGCGAGACCGGCTTTCGCAGCTATCTGCGCGAGTCGGCCCCCGACTTGCAGGTGCTGGAGCCGCTGGTGAACCTTGAGACCCGGCAACTGACCTATGAGGCGGTGCTGGCGCTGATCGCCCGCCACCCCGATCTGCGCGGCATCTATGTTGCGGGCGGCGGGATGGAGGGGGCGATTGCGGCGGTGCGCGAGGCGGGGCGGGGCGGTGAACTGGCGCTGGTGGTCAGCGCCCTGACCCCCGAATCCCGCGCCGGTCTGGCGGAAGGTGTGGTAACTTTGGTGACGGATACGCCGCTGGAAAAGCTGTGCCGCGAGATGTTCGCCCGGATGGCCGGGCTGGTGCTGGAGGGCGCGGGCGCGGCCGAGGGGGCGCAGCATTTCCTGCCGCCCGACCTGCATGTCCGCGAGTCACTGTGACGGTTTTGGAATTTTTCAGTTGCCTTGATCCAAAAATGGAATATGAATTCCATAACGGGCGCTGCAAGAGCGGCCGAATCTGTTGCCGATCCGGGGGGAATCGTGACGCTGCCCTTTGCCCTGAACCACATGACGGCCCCTTCCCTGGGCTGGGAGGCGTTTCTTGACCTTGCCAAGGGTCTGGGCTGCCTGGGCGTGGAATTCCGCAACGACCTGAAGACGCCGCTGTTCGGCGGTGCCGATCCGGCCACGGTCAGGGCGGCCGTCAAGGCGCGCGGCCTGCGGTTCCTGGCGCTGGCCGAAGTGAAGATGTTCAACGACTGGTCCGACACAAAGGCGGCCGAGGCCGAGGCGCTGATGCAGATCGCCGTGGCGGCGGGGGCCGAGGCGGTCAGCCTGATCCCCCGCAATGACGGGGTGGCGACGGACCGCGCCGACAGCCGCAGGGTGACGGAAACCGCGCTGCGGGAAATCCTGCCGATGCTGCGCGCGCATGGGCTGAAGGCGATGGTGGAGCCCTTGGGCTTTGCGGTCTGTTCGCTGCGCTACAAGGATGTGCTGGCCGATTGCATTGATGCGGTGGGCGGCGCGGGCACGTTCTGGATGGTGCATGACACCTTTCATCACGCGCTGGCCGGGTTCGGACCGATCTTCCCCGAGCTGACCGGGATCGTCCATGTCTCGGGCGTCAGGGATGCCATCTGGCTGGACGACATGCGCGACCCGCACCGGGTGCTGGTCGATGCCGACGACATCCTGGGCAATGTGGCGCAGATCCGGGCCTTGCGGGCGGCGGGTTATGCCGGGCCGGTGTCCTACGAACCCTTTGCGCCGTCCGTTCACGCCCTGGCCGATCCCGGCCCGGCGCTGCGGGCCAGCATGGATTTCATCCGCGCGGGCGTCGCTGCCTGAGCGGAGCGAATACCGCGCCGCGACAGGCGCGGTCCGGCAGGGAGAAGCGGCGCGCCGGACGCCGCATGGAGGAGGAGAAGACCATGAAGAAGATCATTCTTGCGGGGGCTGTCTCGCTGATGGGCACCACGGCCATGGCGGATGGCATCGGCGTGTCGATGGCGCTGTTCGACGACAACTTTCTGACCGTGCTGCGCAATGGCATCCAGTCCTATGCCGACGGCAACGGCGTTTCGGTGCAGATCGAGGATGCGCAGAACGACGTGGCCAAGCAGCTGGACCAGATCAACAATTTCATCGCCTCGGGCGTTGACGCCATCGTGGTGAACCCGGTCGATACATCGGCCACGCAGGCGATGTCGGATGCTGCTGCGGCGGCGGGCGTGCCGCTGGTCTATGTGAACCGCCAGCCGATCAACCTGGACAGCCTGCCCGACAACCAGGCCTTCGTCGCGTCGAACGAGGTGGATTCGGGCACGCTGGAGACGATCGCGCTGTGCGACAACTGGGCGGCCGAGGGCAAGACCGAGGTGAACGTCTATGTGTTGCAGGGCGAGTTGTCGAACCAGGCCGCCGTGCAGCGCACGCAGGACATCTATGACGTGATCGAGGCCGGCAAGTGCAAGGTCAAGATCAACGTGATCGACCAGCAGACCGCGAACTGGAGCCGCGATCAGGCGCAGAACCTGATGACGAACTGGCTGTCGACCGGCACCGCCTTTGACGGCGTCATCTCCAACAATGACGAGATGGCGATCGGTGCCATCCAGGCGATGAAGGCGGCGGGCATCGACATGGCGACGGTGCAGGTCGGCGGCGTGGATGCGACGCAGGATGCGCTGGCGGCGATGCAGGCGGGCGATCTGGATGTTACCGTGTTCCAGAATGCCAAGGCGCAGGGCGAAGGTGCGCTGAATGCCGCCGTGGCGCTGGCCAAGGGCGAGGCCGTGGACCAGACCGTCTGGGTGCCGTTCGAACTGGTGACGCCGGCGAACGTGGCCGAATACATGGCCAAGAACTGATCCTTCGGGAATAAGGCCAGGCTTTCGGGGCGGCGGCAGCCTGCCGCCCCGGTTTCGCCAAGGGCGGTGGCAGACCGCGCCCGGCGCAATCCGTGACATGTGAAGGGGGATGCAAGCATGAGTCAGTCAGCTCATGGCCTTGGCGGCCTAAAATACGACCCGGCCAAGCGCAACCGGGCACCGGAACTGAATGTGCTGGGCGCGTTGGTGCTGATCGTGCTGATCTTTGAACTGCTGAACCGGATGAACGGCACGTCCTTTCTGTTCAACATGCGCGACACCGGGGGCCTGTTCAATCAGGCGCGGCTGGACATCATGATCCTTCAGGTGGCGATCACCGGGATCATCGCCATCGGGGTGACGCAGGTGATCATCCTTGGGGGGATCGACCTGTCGTCCGGGTCGGTCGTCGGTGCGACAGCGATGATCGTGATGAGTTTCGCCCAGACCGCCATCGTGAACGGCAATCCCAACCCCAAGGCGATTTTCGGCGACTGGGCGATGGATCTGCCGGTGATCGTTCCCATCGCGGTGGGGCTGGCCTGCGGCCTCTTGGCCGGGCTGGTGAACGGGTTGCTGATCGCCTATACCCGCATTCCACCGTTCATCGCCACGCTGGGCATGATGGTGTCGGCCCGCGGCGTGGCGCGCTGGTGGTCGAACGGGCAGCCGATTTCCTTTCCGACCGAAAGCTATGGCAATCTGGCCAATGGCGACATTCTGGGCGGGGCGACCTTCGGGCTGCTCAGCTGGCCCGGCCAGAACCCGGCAGTGGTTTTCGTGATCCTGGCGGTGCTGTTCCAGGTGATCATGATCAAGACGCTGTACGGCAAGCGCAGCTATGCCATCGGGTCGAACGAGGCGGCGGCGCGGATGTCGGGGATCAACGTCGACCGGCACAAGGTGCTGGTCTATGCCATAGCGGGCGGGCTGACGGCGATTGCGGCGATCCTGCTGACATCCAAGAACCTGACGGCGCAGGCCGGCATGGGCGTGATGTATGAACTGGACGCCATCGCCATGGCGGTGATCGGCGGGGTGTCGCTGGCGGGCGGGCGCGGCTCCATCGTCGGCACCGTGCTGGGGGCGATGATCTTTTCCACCATCATCTCGGGCTTCACCTCGATCCGGCTGGACGCCTATTATCAGGACATGGTGAAGGGCGCGATCATCGTCGGCGCGGTGGTGCTGGATCAATGGCGGCAGCGCCGCACCATGAGGGGGTAGGGCGATGGCAAGGGTCATTCTGGAAACGCGCGGCCTGACCAAGCATTACGGCGGGGTGCACGCGCTGGAGGATGCCGATTTCATCCTGCACGAGGGCGAGCATGTCGCCGTGGTGGGCGACAACGGCGCGGGCAAGTCCACCTTTGTGCGGCAGGTCACGGCGGTCGAGCAGCGCACCAGCGGAGATGTGATCTTTGACGGCCAGCCGGTGCATTTCTCGGGCCCGCTGGAGGCGCGGCAGGCCGGGATCGAAACCGTGTTCCAGACTCTTGCGCTGGCCGACGATCTGGACGTGCCGTCGAACCTGTTCCTGGGGCGCGAGCTGTTCAAGTGGCGGCTGGGGCCGTTTTCCTGGCTGGACCGGAAGGCGATGCGCGACCGCACGCTGGAGGCGCTGAAGACGACGGCGGTGAAGATTCCGAATGTCGACAACCCGATCCGCAACATGTCGGGCGGGCAGCGGCAATGCGTGTCGATCGCGCGGACGGCGGCCTTTGCGTCGAAGCTGGTGATCATGGACGAACCCACGGCGGCGCTGGGGGTGCAGGAAACCGCGCAGGTGGAAAACATCATCCGCGGGCTGAAGGACCGCGGCATCCCGATGATCCTGATCAGCCACAACCTGCGGCAGGTGTTCGATCTGGTCGACCGGATCGTCGTCTTCCGCCGCGGCCGGATCGTGGCGTCGCTGCGCAAGGAAGAGACCGACGGCAATGACATCGTCTCCTATATCACCGGGGTGAAGGGGGGCGTGGCCGCCGATGCCTGATCATCGCGACACGGTGGCGGTGATCGCCGGGGGCACGCAGGGCCTGGGCCTTGCGATTGCCGAGCGGCTGATCGACGAAGGCTGCACCCGGATTGCCATCGCCGGACGCCGCGTGACCGAGGGCGAGGCGGCGGCCGAGGGCTTGCGCGCCAGGGGGGTGGAGGCGTGCTTCATTCCCGCCGATATGGGGGTGGTCGAAGAGGCGGTGGCGCTGATCGACCGGGCGGCCAGCCGCTTTGGCCGGGTGACGGCGCTGGTCAATGCGGCGGCGACGACGGAACGCGGGTCGATCCTCGATTGCAGCCCCGCCGATTTCGACAAGCATATGGCGATCAATGCGCGGGGGCCGTTCTTTGCGCTGCAACGCTTTGCCCAGCTGGCGGTGGCGGCGGGGTATCCGGCGCAGGCGGTGAACATCCTGTCGATGGTGGTGCATTGCGGGCAAAGTTACCTCGCGCCCTATTCGGCGTCGAAGGCGGCGCTGGCGAACATCACCAAGAACGCCGCCCAGGCGCTGCGCGGCCATCGCATCCGGGTGAACGGCATCAACTGCGGCTGGATGGACACGCCGGGGGAAGATGTGGTGCAGCGGCAGTTCCATGGCGCGCAGGATGGCTGGCTGGCGGCCGCCGAGGCGCGGGCCCCGATGGGGATGCTGGTCAAGCCCGCCCATGTGGCCGGGCTGGCCAGCTATCTGCTGTCTGATGCCTCGGGCGTGATGACCGGGGCGCTGGTGGATTTCGATCAGAACGTGGCCGGGGCCTACCCCGAGTAAAGGAGCGACATGACCATTCGTTTTGGCCTGCTGGGTGCGGGCCGCATCGGCAAGGTTCACGCAAAGGCGGTGACGGGCGATCCCGCGGCGCGGCTGGTGGCGGTGGCGGATGCCATGCCCGCGGCGGCCCAGGCGATTGCCGATCAGTATGGCTGCGAGGTGCGGTCCATCGAGGCGATCTGCGCGGCCAAGGACATCGACGCGGTGGTGATCTGCACGCCGACCGACACCCATGCCGATCTGATCGAACAATTCGTTAAGGCGGGCAAGGCGGTGTTCTGCGAAAAGCCGATCGACCTGAGCCTTGCGCGGGTGAAAGCCTGTCTTGAGGTGGTGCGTGCCAACAAGGGCACGCTGATGGTGGGGTTCAACCGCCGGTTCGATCCGCATTTCCGCGCCGTGCGGGCCGAGATCGACAAGGGCAGCATCGGCGATGTGGAAATGGTGGTGATCACCAGCCGCGATCCCGGCGCGCCTCCGGTGGATTATATCGCGCGGTCGGGCGGCATCTTCCGCGACATGACGATCCATGATTTCGACATGGCGCGGTTCCTTCTGGGTGAGGAGGTCGAGGAAGTGGTGGCCACGGCGGCGGTTCTGGTCGATCCGGCCATCGGCAAGGCCGGGGATTTCGATTCGGTGCAGGTGATGCTGCGCACGGCATCGGGCCGCCAGGCGGTGATTTCCAACAGCCGCCGCGCGACCTATGGCTATGACCAGCGGATCGAGGTGCATGGGTCGAAGGGCATGGCCGCGGCCGAAAACCAGCGCCCGGTGTCGATCGAGGTGGCGAACGGCAACGGCTATACCCGGCCGCCGCTGCATGATTTCTTCATGACCCGCTATACCGAAGCCTATGCCGCCGAAATCGCGACCTTCATCGCGGCGATGGGCGGCAAGGGCAGGGCGGAACCATCGGGCGAGGACGGGCTGATCGCGCTGGCGCTGGCCGATGCGGCGGTGAAATCGGTGTCTGAAAAGCGGGTGGTGAAGGTTGCCGAAGTGATGGGCTGACGGGATACTCGTCGTTCGACTTCGTCTCCTCCTCGTGAGAGGGCGGGCCGCTCGTCGTTCGACTTCGTCTCCTCCTCGCGCGACGCCCGAGGAGGGACGAAGTCACCGACGAGGATCAGTCTGCCGGGCGTGTCCGCACTTCCAGTTGCAGGATCATCGGCACCGGGCCGGTGCCTTCGGCGGCACCGCCCAGGGGCACCGCGCCGCGCGTGGTTTCGCCAAAGCCCGCCTCGGCCATCATGTCGGCAAAGCTGGGACCGGCGTCTTCGCCTGCCGTCACCTCGCGCGTCATGTCCAGCGCGTCCTGGGCCAGGAAGCTGAGATCCTCGACCGCCTTGTGCTTGCCATCCACGGGGGTGACGACCACGATCATCCGTTCCTGCCCCAGCATTTCGCCACCGATGGCGAAAAGGCCGCGCTTCAGTTCATCGCCCGGCATGACCCGTTCGGCGGCCCAATGGGTGATCGAATAATCCGCCCCGACATATAGGACGTTCACATCGACCGGCTGGTCGGTATTGTTGCGCGCCAGAACATGTACCTCGTCGGCGGGCAGCAGCACCGGGACGGGCGAGAAGGGCAGCGGCTTCAGCGCCGGGTTCTCGGCGTTCTTGGTCAGCATCTCGACCTCGACATCCAGCCCGGTGCCGTCACCCACCGCCGCGCCCAGCTTCATCAGGTTCAGCGCGCGGGCCATCATCGACAGCGTGTCGCCCAGGGTCAGCGCCAGAGCCTCGCCGCTCTTGTCGCCGGACGACACCGAGGGCGTGCTGGCCAGATCCTCGGCCAGGCCGGTGGCGGGCAGCACCCAGATCGCATCGGGGCGCGGGCTCTCGGGGATCACCGCCAGCCGCAGATCGGCCTCGGCCCCCGGTTCGACGAAGACCAGACGCGGGCCGACCACCTCTTGCAGCGTGGCCAGTTCGGCCAGAAGCGCATCGGCGGGGGCGGAACCGGCGGGGGGCAGCGCCACGGTCAGGGTGAAATCCACCCCCTGATCCAGCTTGCGCAGCGACAGGCCCTTGGGCAGTTCGGCGGGCAGGGCCTTGCCTTCATGCTCCACCGCTTCGGCGGTGGCCGAGAAGGTATCGGTCCTGGTGATCTTTACATAGCCAATCGCGGCCTCGGTCGGGTCGGCGGCCGTGGCCATCACGGCGAGGATATCGCCTTCGGACAGCCCGTGCAGTTCGCCGGCCGGAATGGTGAAGGCGGCCCCGTCCAGGGTGGCGGGCCATTGTGCCACCGGGTCCAGCGGATCGCCCGAGAACGCCGTGCGGTCCAGATCGCCTTCGAACAGCGGCGTCGATTTCGCAAGGTTCTTCACCGAATACTTGCGCAGCACCTCTTCGGCGATCTGGCCATAGGTGGCACCGGGATATTCGGCGATGGTCTCGAACAGCGTATAGGTGAAGACGCCATGCGGCTTGCGGTCGGGCTTGCCCTTGGGCAGCTTCTTCTCGGGCGTCACCTCGTTGGTCTGGGCGGCGTAGAAGGCGACGAAAGCCCCGCCGTCGCCGCCCGCGGCCACGTCGACCGGCGGTTCCTCGGCGGCGCGGGGGTCTTCCTCTCCGACGGAGCGGCTGACCACATCCTCCATCGCCTCGACATCCATTCCCAGGACCGACGGGTCAAGCTGGCGCATCCGCACGTCATCGTCACCGGTTTCCACCGCGCGGGTGGCGGTGCCGGAATGGCAGCTGTCGAAGACGATCCAGACATCGGCCCCCTTGGCGCGCAGGGCATCGACCATGGTGCCGATCTCGTCATCGACCAGGCTGTTCTCGACATGACCGACGCTGTTGTTCCACTTACCGATGTCGACGGGCAGGAACAGTTCATCCAGCCCGTCCAGTTCATTGGGGTCATTGGTGGCCGGTGCCTGGGTGCCGTGGCCCGAGAAATGCAGATAGATGAAATCGCCGGGCTGGGCCTTTTCCGTCAGATCGGCAAAGGCATCGCGGATCCCCTGAAGGGTGGCGCGTTCCACCCCTTCGACATTGTCGGTCAGCAGGGTGATGTTTTCGGGCGCAAAGACCACCGGCGCTTCGCTGACAAGATAGTCGCGCACCAGTTGCACGTCGTTGGCCGGGCCGTTCAGCCACCAGCGTTCGTCAAGATTGTCATACTGGTTGGCCCCGATCAGCAGCGCGTAATTCTCGCGGGCAAGGGCGGGGAAGGCGCAAAGCGCCAGGGCCGAGGAAAGCAGGAGTTTGCGGAACATCTTGGTCTCCGTTCTACGGATCAATTGGTCATCAGGGCATAGTCGGCGGGCAGGCTGCCCGCATTTTCAATCTTCACGGTGAAGTCACCATCGGCGGCCGGGGTCCAGCCGCAATAGGCGATATGGCTGCGGTCGCTGTCAGTGCAGACCACAAGGCCGCCTGCGTCAAGCACGGTCAGGTTGAGATCGGTGCCGGGGGTGCCCTCGACATAGATTTCGGCATATTCCCCACCGCGAAAGGGCATCGGGTTGCGGGTTTCGGTTTGCCCGGCGGCAAGGCCGGCAAGGTGATGCACGGGGCCCGAGGCGACGCCCTTGTCGGTTTCCGCCCGGATGTCGTCGATCAGGGCCAGAACCTCGGCATCGCCTGCCGCCAGGGTTTCGGCCTGCGCCAGAATCGCATCGGCCGACAGCGGCAGGCCGTTCAGCCCGGCATCCTTGCGCAGCCGGGCGGCCGTGGCCAGAATCAGCGGATCGCCCGCCGCCACGCCAGCGGCATGAACGCGGGCCGACAGTTCGGCCGCCTTCGGCGCGCTGACGCCTTCGGCCCCGGCGGGCAGGGCCGACAGGGCCAGCATGGCAATGATCCGGTTCAGGGCGAGCATGGTCCTACCTTGTCCTCTTGCGGTTCCCATGGACCATGGAGGCTGCGAAGACTCCTGTAAACGCACAATTATTTCATGACGGTCTTTGTCATGTGACCCGCGCCGCGCGGCCCCCTACCTTGATGGCATGAGGCAGGGCCGGGAGCCTGGTGCCCCCGACGAGACCCGAATTGCAGACAAGATCAGGAACCTGAAACGTGATGACTTCGATGACAGGAACGCCGCGCGGCGCAAGATGGATGCCGGGACGCGGTATGATGATGGCGGCCCTTCTGGGCCTGATCCTGGCGCTGGCGCTGACCCGCACGGCGCGGGCCGACACGGCCGCGCTGGATGCGGCGATGGATACGGTGCTGACCGTGCGCAGTGCCGATGCGGACAACCGGTTTCTTGGCTCGGCCTTTCTCTGGGGGGACGAGGCCGAGGTTGCCGTGACCAATGCGCATGTGGTGGGCGAGGCCGAGGAAGTGCGGCTGACCGACCGCCACGGCAATGAAGAGATCGGCCTTGTCATCGCGCGCGACGCGGTGCGCGATGTCGCCGTGATCTCGGTCGGTCCGGGGGCGGACGGAACACCCCGGCGGGGCCTTGTGCCCGCGCCGGAGACTGCCGGGCTTGGCCTTGAGGTCTTTGCTCTGGGGGCACCCCTTGGCGTGGAATTCACGCTGACCGAAGGGTTGATCTCGGCCATGGCCCGGCAGGTGGATATCGCGGTGCCGCTGATGATGTTGCAGCATGACGCGGCGGTGAACCCCGGCTCTTCGGGCGGGCCGCTGGTGGATGCGCAGGGGCGGCTGGTCGGCATGAACAGCCAGATCGCCGATGGCAGCCGGATGTTCGTCGGCATCGCCTATGCCATTGCCGCGCCCGATCTGGACCGGATCGTTGCCGGGCTGATCGAGGAAACGCTGGAACCCTTTCCGTTGCTGGGGCTGAAGGCCCGGCCGGTCGATCGCAAGGTGGCCGGGATGCTGGGGCTGGAGCCGGGTGGCCTGCTGGTCGACGGCACCACCAAGGGCGGGCTGGCCGAAGCCGCCGGGGTGAAGGCGGGCGATGTGATCCTTGCTGTGAATGGCACGATGATTGCCGAACCCGGTGATCTGGCCTTTCTGATCGAAGCCGCGCAGGGGGCAGAAAGCGCCAGCCTGACCGTGCTGCGCGACGGAAAGACGGTAGAGCTGAGCCTTGGCTTTGCGCTGGCCGAGGCGGAAGACGGCGGCATCGGCATCAAGCTGCGCGATTTCGACCCGAAGACCCAGCCCGAGCGGATTTCCAGCTATCGGCTGGCGGCTTTGGGGGTGCTGCTGGACGATGAGGGCCGGGTGAAGGACGTGACCGAGAATTCTCCGGGCCTGTTCGCGGGCCTTGGCCGGGGCGACCGCATCCTTGCGGTGAACGGGGTCGAGATGGACCGGGCCGGGCTGGATGCGCTGGAGATTACCGAAGCGGCGATGCTGCTGGTGCAGGCCCCGGATGGCACGACCCGGCATATCTTCCTGGATCCCTGGGGCGGCAAGGACGGCATTCGGCCCGTCGGCGGCGCGAATGTGCTTGACCCCAGCGTGATCGTGTTCTGATCCTGCCGCCATGAGTGACGCATCTTCCCCCACCGTCTCTGCCTCTGGCAACATCCTGATCGTCGAGGATGATCCCGAAACCGCCGCCGCCGTGGCCGCCGTGGTGCGCGATCTGGGCTGCACCCCGGTTCACCGCGACACGCTGGAGGACGGCATCGCCGAATCCGCGGGCGATTACCGGGTGATCGTGCTGGACCGGATGCTGCCGGGCGGCGACGGGGTGGAGGCGATGGCCCGCATCCGGGCGGGCGGCAGCCGGGCGCTGATCCTGGTCCTGTCGGCGCTGGGGCGGGCGGCGCAGCGGGTCGAGGGGCTGGAGAAGGGGGCGGATGATTACCTGCCGAAACCGTTCGAACCCGAAGAGCTGCGCGCACGGCTGCGGGCGCTGTTGCGCCGGGGCACGATGCAGGTCTTGGACAATGACCTGCTGGCCTTCGGCGATCTGGAAATCCGGCTGAAGGCGCGGACGGTGCATGTCAAGCTGACGCATGTGTCGGTCAGCCCCAAGGAGTTCGAGCTGATCACCTATTTCGCCCGCAACGCCGGGCAGCTGGTGACGCGGATGCAACTTCTGGAAAACGTCTGGAACCTGCATTTCGATCCGGGCACCAATGTGGTCGACGTTCACGTCGGCCGGCTGCGGCGCAAGCTGGAGGATGCGGGCAGCCATGCGATCCAGACCGCGCGGGGCGAAGGCTATGTCTTTGCGCCGCTGCCCGCATCCGAGGCCTAGGGTTGCGCCCCGCGGACGAACGCCCGCTGAAGGCCCGGGCGACATGGCGGCTGGCGGCGGTGATGGCCGTTGCCGTGGCGGCACTGGCGATGCTGGCCATGGCCTTGCAATACCGGCTGGTCGAGGGGCGGCTGATGCAGGCACAACGCGCCCTGCTGACCGCCGATCTGGACGGGTTCGCCGCCCTTTACGATCAACGCCGGGTGATTGCGGTGCGCGAGGCGATTGCCCTGCGCACGGCGACGGGGGCCGACGAGATGCTGCTGCTGATGGACCGCCAGGGCGGCATTCTGGCGGGAACGCTGCCGGGCTGGCCCGCCGGGCTGGTGCGCGATGGCGAAGGGTTCACCGTCGATCCGGCGCAGGAGGTGGTGCAGGACGGCAGCCGCTGGCTGGTGGTGGCGCGCGAATTGCCGGGCGGGTTCCCGCTTCTGGTGGGGCGACCGCTGGCGCCGGTGGATGACACGCTGGCGGCGATGCGGCGGGGCATGATGGTGCTGCTGGCGGCGGTGCTGGCGGTGGCGGCGGGCACCGGCTGGCTGGCCGCCGTCTGGGTGATGGGGCGGATCGGCCGGGTGAATGCGCTGGCCGACCGGGTGGCGGCGGGCGATCTTGCCGCGCGCCTTCCCGGCCCCCGTGCGCCGGATGAATTCGGCCTTTTGGAAACCCATGTCCATGCCATGCTGGACCGGATCGAGGCGCTGAACCGTGCCACGCATCACCTGTCGGACACCATCGCGCATGAATTGCGCACCCCCCTGAACCGCATGGTGCAGCGGCTGTCGCGCCTGCAGGGGCAGGAGGACGAGGTCGAGGCGTTGAAGGCCGAGATGCGGCAGGCGATCCGCATGTTCGATTCGCTTCTGGATATCAGCCGGGCCGAGGCGGATCAGGGCGGCGGCGGGCTGGTGCCGGTCGACCTGTCGGCCGTGGCGGCCGAGGTTTGGGATCTCTATGAAGCATTGGCCGAGGACAAGGGGCTGGTTCCGCGGGCGCAGGTGACGCCGGGGCTGATGGTTCTGGGCGACCGCACGCTGATTGCGCAGGTTCTGGCCAACCTTCTGGACAATGCGATCAAATATTGCGGGCCGGGCGACGGGCTGGCGCTGACCGTTACCGCCGAGGCCGGGCGGCATGCGCTGCGGCTGGCCGATACCGGACCCGGCCTGCCCGAGGATCTGCGCGCCGATGCCTTTGACCGCTTTACCCGCGCCGACCGCGACCGGGCGCGCGGGATCAAGGGGCACGGGCTGGGGTTGGCGCTGGTGCGGGCCATCGCGGCCCGCCACGGTGCCCGGCTGTCGCTGCCGCAGACGGCGCGCGGGTTGACGGTGGAGATCGCCTTTCCCGCGTTGCGCGACTGATCCGGCCGCTGCGGGTGACAAATGCAGTCATCCGGGCGGGTCGGGGCATCGCAGACTTGTGCCAAGGCCCGGCCCCGCTATCTTGGCGGCATGATCAAAGCCCTGACATATGCATTTCTTCTTGGCACCACGGCGCTGCCCGTGCTGGCCGAGACGCGGGCCATCGTGATCGGCGTTTCGGATTACACCGTGCTGGATGCCGATCTGAAGGGTCCGTCGCATGACGCGCGGCTGATGGCGGAAACGCTGGTGGCGCGCGGCGTGGCGGCGGCAGAGATCACCGTGCTGGCCTCGGCCCATGACGGGTTGCCGGGCGGCGTGATGACCGGCCAGCCCACCCGCGCCGCCATCATGGCGGCGATGGTGGATATGGCGGCCAAGGCGGAACCCGGCGATACGGTGGTGTTCTATTTCTCGGGCCATGGCTCTCAGGCCCCCGATCTGTCGGGGGACGAGGGCGGCGGTTATGACGAAATCCTGCTGCCCGCCGATGCCGCCGGCTGGAAGGGCGAGATCGGCGCGGTGGAAAACGCGCTGCTGGATGACGAGCTGAACCTTTGGGCGCAGGCGCTGATGGACCGCGGCGTCAAGCTGGTCGGGCTGATCGACGCCTGCCATTCCGCGACGGGGTTTCGCGCCATCGGCGGCGAAGGCGTGGCCAAGACGCTGGAGCCCGAGGCGCTGGGCATCCCCGAAGATGCCGCTTCGGCCCCGGCCACGGCGCCGCTGGCGCTGACAGGGGATTATGTCTTCCTTTACTCCTCGCAATCCGATGAACGGTCGTTTGAATACCCCTTCGGTGACGGCGGCGAATGGCATGGCGAGTTCACCCTGAGGCTGGCGCAGGTGCTTCAGGCGGCCCCCGATGCGACATGGGCGCAGGTGCTGGCGGCGGCCACCGATGCGATGGTGCAGGGCCCGGCCCGCCAGATGCCAGAGGCGGAAGGCCCGCTGCTGGACGGGCAGGTCTTTGGCACCGGAACGGCGGCGGGGCGGTTCCGGCTGGATGGCTCCACTGTGGCGGCCGGGCTGTTGCAGGGGCTGGATGCGGGGGCCGAGCTGACGCTTTACGCCGAAGGGGCGGGGGGCGATCCGCTGGGCACCGTCACGGTGGCCAAGGCCGAGGCCCGCAAGGCCACGCTTTCGGGCGACCTGCCCGCAGGGGCGGCCTGGGCTGAACTGACCGCCGCCGCCCCGGCAAAGCCGCTGACGCTGGCCGCCCCGGTGCGGGCTGATGCGGGCGACGGTCATGACTATTCGACCTGGGAAGCGGCGCTGCCCGCGCCGGGCACCGCGCCCGATCTGGTGCCGATCCTGGTCGATGGCGGGGTGGCACTGGCCAATGCCGATGGCGTGCTGGACCCCGAAGGCCCCGGATCATCCCACCGCATCACGCCCGAACCGGGTGAAACCCCCGCCGAAGCGGTGGAGCGGGTGCTGGACACCGCCGCCCATGGCCTGCGCCTGCGCGAGACGCTGGCGGGCGCGGCCTCCGGTCGCGGGCTGACCGGCAAGCCGGTGATCGAGATGCAGGTCGAACGACGCGCCGCCGAGGTGGTGCCGTCCGAAGGCAGCGTGGCCTGCGGGTCGGCCGATGCCGGGGCCGCCGTAGATCCGGCCAGCGGTGTGGCCCCCTGCGACCAGCTCTGGCTGACGCTGACCAATACGTCGGGCAAGGCGCAGGATGTCTCGGTCCTGTATTTCGCCGCCGATTTCACCGTGTCGCCGATCTGGCCGGTCAGCAATCTGGCCAACCGGCTGGAACCGGGCGAAAGCGTGACGGTCGGGTTGCAGATCGCCCCCGACAGCACGGCGGGGCTGGAAGAGATCTGGGTTCTGGCGGTGCCGGAATCCGAAAGCGGCGCGCGGGTCGATCTGACGCGCCTTGCCACCCCCGAGATGACGCGCGCCTATGCCGGCGCATCGGACGGGATGACAATGTGGCTGGAAGGCCGCATGATCGACCCAGAAGAAGCCGCAAACCGCGGATTCAGCACCAAACCCGCCCCGCTGGCGATGATCCGCCAGGTGGTCAGATTGAAACCCGGCGTCCCGTGACCCGGCATTGTTATGGAGCATTGACATGACGTGGAAGACTTTCGGTTCATTCATCCTTGGCGCCGTCGTGGCCGGCGCGGCCGGCCTGGCAATGGCGCAGGATACCGGTGCCTCCTTTGCGGAATCCGGCAAGAAGGCCGATTCTCCGTTCAGTTTTGCCGAATCCGGCAAGAAGGGTGAGGCGGGGCGCAGCGCGGCTGCCTCGGGGTCCAAGGTGATCGGCGGCGAGGTGGCCGCCGACGGGGCCTGGCCCTGGCAGGTGGCGCTGGTGGTGTCGGGCAAGCCTGTCTCGCCGGAAACCCAGTTCTGCGGCGGGTCGATGGTGCTGGACACCTGGGTCCTGACGGCGGCGCATTGCATCCATATGGCCGATGACAATGGCGAATGGTTCGACGTGGACCCGCGGGCGATTTCGATCCTTGTCGGCACCAACAAGCTGGACGGATCGGGCGAGGTGATCCCGGTCGAGAAGATCATCAAGCATCCGTCCTATCTGGGCACCCAGTTCGACTATGACATCGCGCTGATCAAGCTGGAACACGCGCCGACCGTGCCCTACAAGACCGTTGAGGTCCCGGATGCGAATTTTTCCCAGGTGCTGAACCAGCCGGGCGTGACCACGGTCGTTACCGGCTGGGGCCTCCAGAACGGCGCGCAACTGTCGCCCGAACTGCGGCAGGCGCAGATCCAGATGCTTGACCGCGACCTGTGCAACACCGCGATGATGGAGGCCCGCGCCGAAGAGGCCGCCAAGGGCTTTGGCTATGCCGCCAACGTGTTCGGCCTGTCGGAAGACGATGCCTATGCCGTCTGGGATACGCTGGTGGCCAAGGCCCCGATGCCGATTTCCGAGAACATGATCTGCTCGGGCACCTATGAGGGTGGCAAGACCTCGTGCAACGGCGACAGCGGCGGGCCGCTGGTGGTGCCGCTGGAGGATGGCAGCTATATCCAGGCGGGCATCGTCAGCTGGGGCCTGTCGGCGACATCCGGCAAGGGCTGTGAGGAAACGGCCACCTTCTCGGCCTATACCAACATCGCCAATTTCGTGCCGTGGCTGAACGAGGTGATCCAGTCCGATCCCTGATCCGGCCGGATGCCGCGCAAAAGGAAAGGGCCCTGCCGGATGGCGGGGCCCGTTTCATTCGGGGCGGTGTCAGACCAGTTGTTCCCAAAGATCCATCATGCCGGGCTGCTGCTTGATCTGCGCGATGCGCTGCCGCCACATCCGCAGCGACCTTTGCCGCAACCGGGCCAGTATCCCGCCCGAAGCCCGGTCCAGTGCCTGCATCTCATCGCGGATCGCATCGGCCAGATTGGCAAGGGTCCGGTCCTCCTGCGCATTCACGTTGCGTCTTTGCCAATAATCCAGCGCGATGGCCCGTTCGGGATGCGAGGACGATCCCCGTGCCGATTTCATCAGGAAACTGTCACTGCATTTGACCATGTAGTGATTGACCTGGGCCAGCACATAGGGTTCGGGGTCGGAAACCTGGAAGCCCTTTACCTTGACCTCCCCGATCGTCCTGCCCGATCCGTTGCAGGTGGAAATGTCTTCGCTGATCGGGCATTTTGGCATGTGGATGCCGGGCCGCAGGAATTTTTCTGTGCGGAACAGCGTCTTGACTGGCACCGGGCCGCGTGCGGGCAGGGTGATCTCGTTCGCCTGGGTAAAGCGTTCCGTGACCGGATTGCCGTCCAGATGGCGCAGATGCGAATTTCCGAACAGCCGCCAGTTGAGGCGGACCTCGTCGACCTCGCCCACGGCCGAGATCAGATCCTGCACCCGGCCCTGCCCGACATTGACCCGCAGGAATTCATCGCCGTCCAGCGCCATGCACCATCTGGCGGCGGCATATTCCGGCAGACGCGAGGCGCGGCGATAGGCGCGGTTCTGGAACTGGTTCAGACCGGGCCTGTGATAGTTGTTGTTGAAATACTGGATCACCCCCTGCTGGGCCAGCACCCGCAGGCTGCGTTCGGTGGTGTCGAAGGAATCGTTCTGGAACACCACGATATCGGTAAATCCGATCATCCGGTGATAGGCGATCCATTCAAGGATGTTGGGGCCTTCATCCTTGACCGTCGTCACCAGCATGACCCGGTCTTCGCCGCCCGTGCTGCGTTTCATCTGCCTGTCCTTGCCTCGGTCGCCCGCAGATTGCCTGACCTGCGGGGCATCATTGTTCCCAGTTGAGCAAGACCGGGCCGTTCCGACAAGGATTGTGGCGCAGACGTGGACTGTTGGTCGCGCGTCGTTGCGCAGGGGCAACTGTGCTGTTGTCAAAGGAACAAGGCGCAGGCGGGGCCTGGGCCCATGATCCTGCCTAAAAAGAACAAGGCCCAGGCGGGGCCTGGGCCTTGTCATGCCGGTGTGGGGCCGGGATCAGTTCGTCAGCAGGTAATAGCTGTTGCGGCTTTTGCCGGTGTTCTCGACCGCGATGTAGAAATAACCGTCCCAGGCGGGGACGAAATCGCAATAGACCTGATCCGAGCGGCTGGTGTCGTAGCAGATCACATTGCCGTTCTCGTCGGTCAGCACCATGTCAAGGTTGCTGTCGCCGTCGCCGACCACCGCGATTTCGGCATAGGAATTGCCGTAGAACGGCACTTCCCAGATGTCCATCTTGCCCGCGTTCAGCCGCGACAGCCAGCTGACCGCGCCGCCGATCCGCCCGCGAGAGCTTTCGGCCGCTGCATCGGCGATGATCTCCTTCAGCGCCTCGTCATCGCCGGCCAGTTCGGTGGCCTTGGCGAACATCTCGGCCGAGGTGGGGGGGGCGGCGGCGGCCCCATCGTCATCGCTGGTGTCGGCGCCAAAGGTCGTCATGGCGGCGGGCCGTTCGGCATCGTTCATCATCGGGGCCGGGGCTGCGGGGGCAGCAGGGGCCGCTTTGCGGGCCCGGAAGGTTTCCAGCGTCAGCCCTTCGGCGTCAAATGCCGCCGGGTCCAGTGCTGCGGGTTCCTTGGCGTCCAGTTCGGCCGAAGCGGTCAGCTTGGCGGCGGTCAGCACGGTCAGCGCATCGCCCGAGGCGACGCCCATCGCGTAAAGCTCATAGGCCATCGACAGGGTGGCAGCCGCCCCCTGTTCCCCCTCGGCCGCTGTGGCCGAGACGTTGGAGCCGGTCTTGTCCTGGGCCAGGGAAGGAAGCGTGAAAGCCACCAGAGCGGTGGTGGCAAGCGTCAGGGAAAGGGCTTTGAGTTTCATGGTCTGTCCTATGCGTGGTTCGGGGCACCGAGACAAACTGCCCGGCATGCTGGTATCGTGGCAGCCCGCGACGCATTTGAAAAGACGCCTTGGCATGACAAATGCCGTCACGCCGGGTGGGGGGTGAGACGATTTTTCGACGAAAAATCGGGCCCCGATTGCAGGAGATGCGCTAATTGGTCAGCAGCCGATAGCGGCTGTCGTCCGGTCCGGGGTTGGTGATGGTCACGATGAAGAACCCGTTCTGCAGCGGGACAAAGCCGCAATAGGCGCGGTCTGCGGGGCCGGAGTCATGGCAGATCACCTCTCCGGCCTCGTCGGCAACGGTCATGTCCAGATTGCCGCTGCCGTCGCCGATCATGGCGATTTCGGCGGGCAGCTGGCCGTTGAAGGCGATCCGCCATTCATCGGTTTCGCCGGAGCCAAGCCGCGAGGTGGCGCTGCTGACCTGCCCTTCGCCCAGGATGCCCCGGTTGAGATCGGCTTCGATATCCGCCGCCAGATCGGCCAGCGCCGGGTCGCCCTCGGCCATCAGAAGCGCCAGCGCCAGCGCCGCGCCCGAAGCCGGATCGCGCGGCAGGCCGGTGTCGGGCGCGGCAAGGGCGCTGTCGACCACGATGGCGGGGCCGGTCCGCTCCCATCCCGTTGCCGCCCGCAAGGATGCCCCCCGCGCCAGCCGAACGGCGGCCAGCAGCATCACGGCATCTTCGCCTGCCAGGCCCAGATCATAAACCTGCTGCGCCAGATAAAGCTGCCTGACGCTGCCGGGCGAGTCCGCGCTGTCCTGCCCGGCTGCGGGCAGGGGGGCCGACAGCGCTGCAAGGGCAAGGCAAAGCATGGGCAGGATCGGGCGGTGCATCGGGTCTTCCTTCTTCGCGGCCAGATTTGCATCAAGCCTGGCCAAGGGAAAGGCCGGAATTCCAGTCGGAATTCCTGCGGCGGCGCGCATCCTGCCCCTTCCGGCCCGGCATCCGATGCGCTAGCCAAGAAGAAAAGGATTGCAGCAATGACCGCCATCCCCGGTACCCGCGAGATTCTGGCCCGGCTGATCGCCTTTGACACCGTATCGTCAAACCCCAATCGGGCGCTGATGGACTGGGTGGCCGGGCTGTTGGCCGGGGCAGGGATCGAAAGCGTGCTGGTTCCCGATGCCGGGGGCGGCAAGGCCAATCTTTACGCCACGACCGGGCCTGCGGGCGGCGGCGGGGTGATGCTGTCGGGGCATACCGATGTGGTGCCGGTCGAGGGGCAGGCCTGGACCCGGCCGCCGTTTCAGCTGACCGAGGGCGACGGGCGGCTTTATGGCCGCGGCACGGCGGATATGAAGGGCTTTGCCGCCTGTGCCATCCGGGCGATGCTGCTGGCCGCGCAACGCCCCTTGCGGGCGCCGCTGCATCTGGCGCTGTCCTATGACGAAGAGATCGGCTGCATGGGGGTGCGCTCGCTGATCGACATGCTGGAGGCGGCCCCGCATCGCCCCCGCTTCTGCATCGTGGGGGAACCGACGGGCATGCAGGTGGCCACCGGCCACAAGGGCAAGGTCGCCCTGCGCGCCACCTGCACCGGGCGCGAGGGGCATTCGGCGCTGGCCCCGATGGCGCTGAACGCGCTGCATCTGGCGGCGGATTTCATCGGGGTGATCCGCGCCGTGCAGGCGCGGATTGCCGCCGAGGGGCCGTTCGACGGCGACTACGATGTGCCCTATACCACGGTCCACGCCGGCAAGATGCAGGGCGGCGTGCAGGTCAACATCGTGCCCAACCGCGCGACGGTGGATTTCGAGATCCGTTCGCTGGCCGGGGTGGATGTGGCGGCCCTGACAGAAGACTTGCGCGCCGGGGCCGAAGCCATCGTGGCCCCGCTGCGCGCCGAATTTCCCGAAGCGGCGATCGAGGTCGAGCGGCTGTGGGACTATCCCGGTCTTGGCACGCCATCCGATGCGGCGGCGGTGAATTTCGTGAAATCGCTGACCGGCGCGAATGGCACGATCAAGGTGGCCTTCGGCACCGAGGGCGGGCTTTTCGATGCGCGGCTGGGGGTGCCGACGGTGATCTGCGGGCCGGGGTCGATGGCGCAGGGGCACAAGCCCGACGAATTCGTCAGCATCGAGCAGATGGCGCGCTGCGAGGCGATGCTGGCGGGGCTTCTGGACCGTCTGGCGCAGGGGCTCTGACCGGACGGCGGCCTTGTCCCGCGCGGCCCGGCGTCCTAGCCTGCGGCCATGGTCAACCGCAGCCGCATCAGGATCGAGCAGAGCCAGCGCCTGTCGCTGAACACGCGGCTTTTGTCGTCGATCCGTCTTCTGGGCAGCGATGCGGCGGGTCTCAGCCGGTTTCTGGAGGAAGCGGCAGCGGAAAACCCGGCGCTGGTGGTGGAGCCGGTGGTGCAGGGCGAATGGTTGCCACGGTGGCAGGATTCGCTTGCGCGGCTGCGCGCGGCGGGTGGGGGGGCGCCGGATATCGACAGCGTTGCCGCGACCGCCGGTCCCAGCTTGCAGGCCCATGCCGAGGCGCTGATTGCGGGGCTGGGCCTGAAACCCGCCGAACACCGGATTGCCGAGGCGCTGGCGATGGCGCTTGAACCTTCGGGCTGGCTGGGGCGGCCGCTGTCGCAGTTGGCAACCTCTCTGGCGGTGCCCGAAGCCGCCGTGCAGGCGGTGCTGGTGCGGTTGCAAGCGGCAGCAGAGCCGACCGGGCTTTTTGCCCGCAATCTGGCGGAATGCCTGCGCTTGCAGGCGGCCGAGGCGGGCTGGCTTGACCACATTGCCGAAGGGGTGCTGGCGCGTCTGCCGTTGGTGGCGGCGGGGGCGCTGGGCCGGATTGCCGACGCCCTGGGCGTCGAGGAAGACGCCGTTGCGGCCGTGATCCGCCGCATCCGCGGGCTGGACCCCAAGCCCGGCGCGCAATTCGCACCCTGTGCCGCCCCGCTGCGCGAGCCGGATCTGCTGGCGCGCAAGGAGGCGGGGGCCTGGGAGGTGCATCTGAACGCCTCGTCCCTGCCCGCGCTGAAGCTGGCGGATGCCAGGGGGCCGCAGCGGGCCGAGGCGCGGGCGTTGATCCGCATGGTCGAGGGGCGCAATGCCACCCTGCTGCGCGTCGCGCGAGAGATTCTGGCGCGGCAGGCGCTGGCGCTGGATGAAGGCATCGGCGCGCTGCGTCCGATGACCATGGCCGAGGTGGCCGATGCGACCGGGCTGAACCAAAGCACGATCAGCCGGGTGGTGGCGGGAACGGCGGTGGATACGCCGCGCGGCACCTGGTGGCTGCGGCAGATGTTCAGCCAGGCGATCCGGGGGCAGGGCCCTTCGGCGGCCAGCTTGCGCGAGGCGCTGGCGCGGATGGTGGCGGCCGAGGACCCGGCCGCGCCGCTGTCGGATGCGGCGCTGTCGGCCGCGCTGGGCGGGGCAGGTGCCCCGGTTGCCCGCCGCACCGTGGCCAAATACCGCGAGATGCTGGGCATCCCGCCCGCCCACAGGCGGCAGAAGCGCGACAGGAATGGTCGCGCACGGGGGTGACGTTCTGCGCAGGCCGCGCTAGGGCTGCGGGTGCGAAGGAACAGGAACAAGACCATGGCCTATTTTCTGGGCGTCGATACCGGCGGCACCTATACCGATGCCGTCATTCTGGACGAGGCGGCGAATGTCGTGCTTGGCAAGGCCAAGTCGCTGACCACGCGGGCCGATCTGGCGCTGGGCATCGGCGGGGCGGTAGATGCCGCGCTGGCCGCGGCGGGAGTTGCGGCGCGCGACATCGCGCTGGTGTCGCTGTCCACCACGCTGGCCACCAATGCGCTGGTCGAAGGGCAGGGCGGCCGGGTCGCGCTGGTCTTCATCGGCTTTGACGACGATGACCTGACGCGCGGCGGCCTGACCGAGGCGCTGAAGGGCGACCCGGTGCTGCGGCTGGCGGGCGGCCATGGCCATGCCGGAAACGAGGTGGCGGCGCTGGATCTGGCGATGCTGGAAACCGCGGTGGCCGATCTGGGGCCGCAGGTGATGGGCTTTGCCGTCGCCGCCCGGTTCGCCACCCGCAACCCCGCGCATGAGATCGCGGCGCGCGAGGTGATCCGCCGTGTCACCGGACGGCCCGTCACCTGTTCGCATGAGTTGTCGGCCCAGTTGAACGGTCCGAAACGGGCGCTGACGGCGGTGTTGAACGCCCGGCTGATCGGGATGATCGACCGGCTGGTTGCGGCCTGCGAGCGGCATCTGGCCCTGATCGGCATCGACGCGCCGCTGATGGTGGTGCGCGGCGATGGCGCGCTGATCTCGGCCGCGATGGTGCGGGAACGGCCGATCGAGACCATCCTTTCCGGCCCCGCCGCCAGCATCGTCGGCGCGCGCTGGCTGACCGGGGCCAGGGATGCGCTGGTCAGCGACATCGGCGGCACCACGACGGATGTCTGCCTGTTGAAGGATGGCCTGCCCGAGATCGACCCGCAGGGCGCACGGGTGGGCGGGTTCCGCACCATGGTCGAAGCGGTTGCGATGCGGACCACGGGTCTGGGTGGCGACAGCGAGGTGCATCTGTTGCAGGCCGGGCTGACGGGCGGGCTGTGGCTGGGTCCGCGTCGGCTGATTCCGGTCTCGCTTCTGGCGGTGGGAAGCGGGCCGATGGTGCATTCCGCGCTGGACCGCTGGCTGTCGACCGAGGTGGCGGGTGACATGGATGGCCGCTTCGTGTTGCCGATGGGTGGGCAGGCGGGGGGCCTGTCGGCGCGGGAAGAGGCGGTTCTGGCCCGGCTGACCCGCCCGATGCCGATGGCCGAGGCGCTGACCTCGCGGCTTGAGGCGGCAGCCTTGGACCGGCTGGTTGCGCGCGGACTGGTGATGATCTCGGGTGTCACGCCTTCGGATGCCAGTCATGTGCTGGGGCGGCTGGCCGATTGGGACGGGCAGGCGGCCGAGAAGGCATTGCGGCTGATGGCGCGGCGGCGCACGGGCGCGGGGGAGCGGATCGCGGCGGGGCCCGAGGTGCTGGCGCAGGCGGTGGTGGATCAACTGACCGCGCAGACGGTGGGTTGTCTTCTGGAGGCGGCTTTCGCCGAGGATGCCGGATTCGCGGGCGAGGATCCGGTGGTCCTGGCCGGGCATCGGCTGACTGCTGCCGGCCTGTCGCGGCATCGCGGCATCGTCGAGGTCAGCGCCCGGCTGGGCGTGCCGGTGATCGGGCTTGGCGCTTCGGCCCCGTCCTATTACGGCGCGGTCGGGGACCGGCTGGGCTGCGAGATGATCCTGCCCGAACATGCCGGGGTTGCCAATGCCATCGGGGCAGTGGCGGGACAGGTCAGTCAGCGCGTCTCTGGCATGGTCTCCAGCCCTGCCGAAGGCCGGTTCACCGCGCATCTGGCCGACGGATTGCAGCATTTCGCCGACCGCGATGCCGCGCTGGAGGCGATGGAGGCGGCCCTGCGCGACGAAGCCGTGGCGCGGGCCAGGGCCGCGGGCGCGGTGGATCTGCGTCTGGTTGCCACCCGCGACATCCGCGAGGCCGAGGTGGAAGGCCGGGCGATGTTCATCGAGGCGATGCTGACCGTCACCGCATCGGGCCGTCCGCGCGTGGCGCATGAACCGGCGGCTGCGGACCCGGCGCTGCCCTGACACGGGCCGCCGGTCGCTTTGGACCGGTGGCGGATTGCCCCTTGACGGGGCCGGGCCATGCCCCTATTCCGCCGCGCAGTGGCTAGGTAGCTCAGTTGGTTAGAGCATGCGACTCATAATCGCAGGGTCGGGGGTTCGAGTCCCCCCCTCGCCACCACTACACCCCTATCGTCTGTCCGATATTTCTGGCTTTCTGTCAGACTTCTGCCCCAAGCGGCACATCAGCCCGGAGCCGGTCATCGACGATTCGAGCCCTTTGCGGACGATTGGGATGGCACTTGCTCCGGTGGCTGGAGTTAAGTCCCGGCCGGGTTAACAGCGGCGTCAGCCGCCCCGGCCAGCGCCCGGCCGCCCCCCGTTACAGAATTGGGGGGCGGGCGCTTCTGCGCTGTTGTGCTTTGATCAACCTGCAGGAGGGGTCGCACCATAAACTGCCCATGCGCACCGTTGGATGCGCCCACCCGCGGTCGGGCGCTGGCCTGTGTTGCGCTTAACGTCCACGTCCGCTCCATCCCGTCAGAGCCCCGTCTTCTTAGTCCCGCGTCTTTCTTGTGCGGCGGCGCAGGGTCGGGTCGGGGCGATAGCGGCTGAGCGAGCGGGCCAGAACTTCGGCGGCCTCGGTCAGTTCGGCGGTGACGGCGGCCCTTGCGGCAGCACCGTCGCCACGGGTCAGCGCGGCCAGAACCTCGTCATGGTGATCAAGGCCAAGGCCAAGAGTGGTTTCCGTGCGCATCACGTTCAGGCAGGGGCCGACGCGCAGCCAGAGGCTTTCGATCAGCGGCAGGATCAGCGGCGATCGGGCGGCGCGATAGACGGTGAAATGAAAATCGAGGTTCCAGGACAGATAGGATTCGGTATGGGCGGGGTCCGTCGTTGCCAGCATCCTGTCCTGAAGGCTGTGCAGGTGGTCCAGTTCTGCCGCCGTCACCGTCTGGGCCGCCCATTCGGCGGCCTGGCCTTCGACCGCACAGCGCACGCGGCGCAGGTCCATCAGCGCCTCGACCCCCAGAAGCGGCACTTCGGCCCCGTAATAGGGCCGGTCCACCAGCGCTCCTTCGGCCACCAGCCGTTGCAGCGCCTGCCGCACCGGCAGGGCACTGGTGCCAAAGCGTTCGGACAGCCGTTTCACCACCATGCGTTCGCCCGGCAGGATGTCGCCGCACATCATCGCCCGGCGCAGCGAATGGTAGACCGGCTCGAAGCTGTGAGAGGCGGAGGGGTCGGGCAGATCGTCGGGCATCTTGTCCTGTCGGTCGTCAGCGGGGGGCAAGGCCCAAGGTGTCGCGGGCCTCGTCCGGCGTGGCGGGGCGCTGGCCAAGGGTTTGCACCAGCCGCACCGCATCTTCGACAAGCTGGGCATTGGTGGCAAGCACGCCGCGACGCCGGTAAAGGTTGTCTTCCAGCCCCACCCGGACATGCCCGCCCAGCAGGATGGATTGCGCGGCCACCGGAAACTGTTCGGCCCCGGCCCCGAAGGCCACCCATTGCGCGCCCGGCGGCAGCATGGCCCGCAACGCCAGCAGGGTGCCCGCATCGGACGGCGCGCCCCATTTCAGCCCCAGTGCGAACTGGAACAGGGGCGGCGGCGCGACAAGCCCGCGCGCGACCAGATCGCAGGCCAGCCGCATATGCCCGAAATCGAACACCTCCAGTTCGGGCTTCACGCCCAGATCGCGCATCCTTGCGGCCATGTGCTGCACCATGGGCACGGTGCTGACATAGATTTCATCCCCCATGCCGGAATTGAAGCTGCCGCAATCCAGGCTGCACATCTCGGGGCGCAGGGCTTCCAGATGCAGCATCCGTTCGCCGGGGCCGACCAGATCGGAGGACGGATCGGCGGGCAGTGGGCTTTCGCCGCCCAACACCAGCTTGCCGCCCATGCCGGCGGTCAGGTTGACGATGACATTGACACCGGCGGCGGCGATTGCTTCGGTCGCGGCGCGGTAAAGATCGACGGCGCGGCTGCCCCGGCCGGTGGCCGGATCGCGCACATGGATATGCACGATGGCGGCCCCTGCGGCGGTGGCGGCCAGCGCATCGGCGGCAATCTGGTCTGGCGTCACCGGCACATGCGGGCTGCGGCCCGGCGTGTCGCTGTCGCCGGTCAGGGCGCAGGTGATGATGACCGGGCGCATCACGCGGCCTTCGGCAGGATCGAGCGGTAGTCGGTCAGAAAGCGGTCCAGCGCCGCCACCAGCCCGTCGGCATGGGCCTGCGTATGGGGCAGGGCCAGCGCGATCATCCCGCGCGGGGTGACATATTGCCCGGCCAGCATCATCTCCATGTGCCACAGCTTCAGCGGGCGGCGGTCGGCATGTTCGACGGCGGCGGGCGTGACCTGATCCCGCGGCAGGAAATGCAGGTTGAAGAGCGAGCCATATCCCGTGGTGCAGGCGGCGATGCCGTGGGCGTCGATCCGGTCCTGCATCGCGGTTTTCAGGCGTTCGCCCAAGGCGTTGAAGCGGTCAGATGCCTCGCGCGTCAGCACCTCGGTCAGGCCGACATAACCCGCCGTCATGCTGATGATGTTGTTGTTGAAGGTGCCGCCATGGCCGAAGGCATGGGCCGAGGTGGGATCGAAGCGGTCCATCAGATCGGCCCGCCCGCCGAAGGCCCCGAAACTGGCCCCGCCGCCGACATATTTGCCAAGCGTCATCAGGTCGGGGGTAATCCCGGTCAGGGCCTGCATCCCGTGGTAATTCTGGCGCGAGGTCATCACCTCGTCGAAGATCAACAGCGCGCCGATGTCCTGCGTCACCCGGCGCAGCATCGACAGGAAGTCATCGGTGGCCCGGATGCACCCGCCGCCGCCCAACATCTGTTCCAGGATCACAGCGGCCATGTTGTCCTTGTTGGCGCGCAGCAGTGCCTCGGTCCCCGCAACATCGTTGTAGGTGCCGAAGACATAAGGAAAGGGCAGGTTCAGCACCGATCCACCATGGCCGAAGCTCAGCACCCCGCCGTGATAGCCTTCGTGGAACACCATCACCTTGTCGCGGCCGGTGACGGCGCGGGCGGTGGACAGCGCCATGATGTTCGCCTCGGTCCCCGAGTTGCAGAACCGCACCCGGTCCAGCGCCGGAAAGCGGGCGACCAGTTCCGCGCCCAGCCGGGCCTCATAGGTGTTGGGGCCGCCGAGCGCGATGCCGTTGGCGATGGCCTGGCGCATCGCCTCCTGAATGACGGGGTTGGAATGGCCGTAAAGGCCGGCCGAGTATTCGCTGACGAAGTCTGTGTAGCAATGGCCGTCAAGATCGATGACTTCGACGCCTTCGCCCCGGACCAGCGCCGCCGGAAAAGGTTCATACCACATGACCGACCGGGTATTGCCGCCGGGCAGGCTGGCGCGCGCTGCCTGATGCCGCGCGGCGCTGGCCGGGTTGGCGGCGATGTAACGGGCGGTCGCATCGGCGACGGCAGCATCCAGATCGGCATTGCGAAGCACGGGGCGGTCCTTTCCTGAAGTTGATCAAATACTGTCTTCCATGAGGGGGACTGTCAAACCGGATTTCAGGATTCAATCAAGAATTCAGCGATTCGTCTGTCATTATCCAGCATTTATTGAGGTTTCTGGCGAGGAAATCAAGGAATTGACAGTCGGATAAAGTTGATCAACTATTGTAAAAACATCAAACAATCTCTCAACAGGAAAGGCTTTGACATGCGGCTCTTTCACTTGCTTTGCACCATCGCCCTGGCCGGTGCGGCCACCGGGGCCAATGCCGACGGCTCTGTTACCATCGTCGGATGGGGCGGGACCTGGAACGATGCCTACAAGGCGGGCGTGACCGATCCCTTCACAGCGGCCACCGGCACGGCGGTGACGCTGGACGAATGGGATGGGTCGCTGGCCCGTATCCGCGCGATGATCGAAAGCGGGGCGGTCAGCTATGATGTCGTCTCGGTCGAGGCGCCACAACTGGCCATCGGCTGCGATGAAGGTCTGTTCCTGCCGCTGCCCGAGGCGGTGAAGGCCAATGCCGAGCATTACCTGCCGGGCACCATCCACGATTGCGGCATGGCGTCGGACACCTGGGCGACGGTGCTGGTCTATGACGGCAGCAAGCTGGCCGAAGGGCCGAAAAGCTGGGCCGATTTCTGGGATGTCGAGAAATTCCCCGGCAAGCGCGGCATGCTGGGTCAGGCGCTTTACACGCTGGAAAACGCGCTTCTGGCCGATGGTGTCGCCCCGGCCGAGGTCTATTCCGTGTTGCGCACCCCCGAAGGTGTGGACCGTGCCTTTGCCAAGCTGGACCAGATCAAACCGCATGTCGTGTGGTGGAATTCGTCGTCGACCGCGATCCAGAACCTCGACTCCGGCGAGGTGGTGATGACCGACATGTACAACGGCCGCGTCACCTATGATAACGAGAACAACGGCAAGAACTATCAGATCGTGTGGGAGGCGGGGTTCTTCTATGGCACCGACATGTGGGCCGTGGTCGCGGATTCCCCCAATGCCGAAGCGGGCAAGGCCTTTCTTGAATTCTTTGCGGTGCCGGAAAATCAGGCCGGCTTCCCGCGGCTGTATGGCTATGGCACCGGCGACAACCGGGTTTATGATCTCTTGACCCAGGAACAGCGCGACCGTCTGCCGACATCGCCCAGCCGGATCGGCTATGGTGCGGCCTATGACTCGGAGTTCTGGGCCGAGAACCAGGAAGCGCTGGAGCAACGCTTCAAGACCTGGCTGTCGCAGTAATGATGCGACCTGCCCCCGCAGGATGGACGGCCACCCTGCGGGGGCAGGCACCCTGGCTGGCGATGGTGGCGCCGCTGGTGATCTTTGTCATCGTCACCGTCATCGTGCCCGTGGCGATGTTCCTGTTCCGGGCGGTGGACAACAGCGACCTGCGCGACAGCCTTTCCGCCACCTCGGCCGCGCTTGCGGATTGGAGCCTGGCCGATGGCCAGCCACCCGAGCCCGCCTTTGCCGCCCTGATCGCCGATCTGGCGGCAGCGCAAGAGGCGGGACGAGCGGCTGCGCTGGCGGCGCGGCTGAATCAGGCGGTGCCCGGCACAAGGACGACCATCCTGAAGACGGCACGGGCAGCGGCCTCGGGCACGCTGGACCCGGCCGATCCGCGCGGGGCCGTGCTGGCGGCGGGCAAGGCCTGGGAGAACCCGGCGCTGTGGTCGGTGATCGCGCAGGAACGCGGACGGCTGACCGGCTATTACCTGCTGGCCAGTCTGGACCTGCAACGCAACCCCGATGGCAGCATCGGCAAGGTGCCTGCGGAAACGGCGCTGTTCCTGACGATCCTGTGGCGCACCATCGGCATCAGCCTTGCCGTGACCGCGATCTGCGCCCTGCTGGCGCTGCCGGTCGCGCATGTCATCGCCTCAGCCCCGCCCCGACTGGCGGGGCTGCTGCTGGCGATGGTGCTGCTGCCGCTGTGGACATCGCTTCTGGTGCGCACCGTGGCCTGGATCATCCTGTTGCAGGGCGAAGGGCCGGTGAATGGCGCGCTGCAATGGCTGGGCGCGATAAGCGAGCCGTTGCGGCTGGTCTATACCCGCGGCAGCCTTGTCGTGACCATGGTGCAGGTGCTGTTGCCGCTGATGATCCTGCCGGTGCTGTCGGTGCTGAAGCGCATTCCACCCGGCTATATGCGGGCGGCGCGGTCGCTGGGGGCGCCGTGGTGGACGGCCTGGCGGCGGGTGCAACTGCCGATGATCCTGCCGGGGCTGCTGACCGGATCGGGCATCGTCTTCGTCTTTGCCCTTGGCTATTACATCACGCCGACGCTGATCGGCGGGCCGGGCGACCAGATGCTGTCCAGCTTCATCGTGTTCTACACCGACAAGACGCTGAACTGGGGTCTGGCGGCGGCGCTGTCGGTCCAGTTGCTTGCCGTGCTGGCGCTGGCGGCGCTGCTGGTGGCCGGGGTGCGGCGGCTGGCTGCCGGGCGGGTGGCGGGATGAGGGCGGAGGCGCTGCTGCGCTGGACGGCCTGGGCCATCACCGCGCTGGTTCTGGCCTATCTGGTGGCCCCGTTGTTCGTGATCGTGCCGATGTCGCTGACCTCGGGCACCAACCTGACGCTGCCGGTGCCGGGCTGGTCCTGGCGGTGGTATGAGGTGGTGCTGACCGATCCGCGCTGGATCGGGGCGCTGGTGAATTCGCTGGCGGTGGGCAGCGGCTCCACCCTGCTTGCGGTGGCCCTGGCGACGCCCGCGGCGGTGGGGCTGGCCTGGGGGCGGTTTCCGGGCCGTGGCCTCTTGATGGCGCTGATCGCCACGCCGCTGGTGCTGCCGATCGTCATCCTGGCGGTGGCCTCGTTCAGCTTTTATGCCACGGCGGGCCTGCTGGGGTCACGGCTGGGGCTGATCCTGGCGCATGCCGGGCTGGCGGCCCCGGTGGTGCTGACCACGGTGATGGCCAGCCTGCAAGGATTTGACCGCGGGCTGATGCGGGCGGCGGCCTCGTTGGGCGCACCGCCGCTGACGGCCTTTCGCCGGATACTTCTGCCGCTGGTGGCCCCCGGTGTCGTCGCCGGGGCGGTCATCGCCTTCATCATCTCGTTCGACGAGGTGGTGATCGCCACCTATCTGACCACGGCCGAACAGCGCACCCTGCCAAGGGTGATCTTTTCGGGGGTGCGCGAATCGATCAGCCCGGCCATTGCGGCGGCGGCGGTGTTGCTGGTGCTGTTCTCTGGCCTGCTGCTGGCGGCGGTCACGCTACTGCAACGCCGCACAAGGGGGTGATCCCGGTAGCGGCCGCCGTTTCAGGCCGCCTTGCGCAGGATCTCCAGCGCAACCGCAGAGGCAAGGGTGATCTGCATCATCTCGATGACGGGCGCATCCGGGCTGCCGCTGTTGAAACACAGCGCCTGCATCACCGGCTGGCCGCCCTGCCGACCGATTGCCGTCCATTCGGCCCACATGCGGAAGCGGCCGTTGCGAGGCAGTTCTTCCGACACGATCCGCCCGTCCAGATCGGGCAGTCCCAGCGCCACCAGCCGGGACTGAACAATCTGGAAAAACGCCAGAAGAGTGGCCGGGCTGTCCAGAACGATCGGGATGTCGTTCAGATAGACAGGCAGGGGAAAGCAATAGTCTGCGGTCAGCAAAGCATGGCGTCCCGCAGTGAACTGGGGCGACAGTGGCGCAATGGAGGCCATGAGGGACATGATGGCACCGAAAGCTTGAGAGCTGGGAAACAAGACACCATGCATACTGGGAGTGAACGCAGGCGGGCGTCGCGTCCTGTGATTGATCGCGCGACCGTTCAACCCGACGACATACTGCACAAACATTCGCGCGCGGCCCTTGACCATGATCAATTCGCGCAAATGTAAGGATCAGCACGGAATTGCGGCAAAACCATGGAACATGCAGGAGAGAATCATGTTTAACGCCAAATCGCTGCTTGACCAGTTGACGGGCGGGCAGGGGCTGAAGGGGCTGACCGACAAGGCGCGCGACAGCTGGGACGGGCAGTCGGCCCTGGGCAAGGGGGCCATCGCGGGCGGGCTGCTGGGGATTCTGCTGACCAGCGGTGGTCGCCGGATGGTGGGCACCGGGCTGAAAGTGGGCGGGGCCGCGCTGATCGGCGGGCTGGCCTACAAGGCCTATGAGGATTGGAAGAACGGCCGCGCCCCCGGATCGGCCACGCCCGAGGCGCTGCCCGCGCCCGAGGGGACGGATTTCCTGCCCGCCGATGAGGTTGCCTCGCAGGTGCTGTCGCAAAAGCTGGTCCGCGCGATGGTGGGCGCGGCCAAGGCGGATGGCCATGTCACCCCGGATGAACGCGCGCGGATCGACGGGTCGCTGTCGAAACTGGGGCTGGAAGCCGATGCGCAATCGCTGATCATGTCCGAGCTTGAGGCCCCGCTGGACGTGCGCCGCATCGCGTCCCTTGCCACGAACGAGGCCGAGGCGGCCGAGATCTATGCGGCCTCGCTTCTGGTGGTGGATGAACAGTCGCTGGAGGAAAAGGGCTACCTCGCCATGTTGGCGGCCGCGCTGAACCTTGACCCGGAGCTGGTGAAGCACCTTCACGCCAGAGCGGCGACGCTGGCCTGACCGGCAGGATATGACACGAAGGGACGGTGGTCAGGGACGCTGGCCACCCGTCGCTTCGGTCACGCGGTCTGCGGCGGCCCGCACAAGTGCGCCGAAGCGGGCCGCATCCGACAGCCCCATGCGGAAGGACGGGCCTGACACGGACAGGCCCGCCACCGGTTCGCCATGTGCGTTGAAGATCGGGGCCGCGACGCAACGCATGCCCTCGGCGCGTTCCTGATCGTCGATGGAATAGCCGCGCTCGCGCGTGCGGGCCAGATCGCGCAACAAGGCACTTTCCGAGGTCAGCGTCAGCGTCGTGAACTTGGCCAGCCCCTGCCGCACCACGATGCCCTGAACCCTTTCGACCGGATACCAGGCCAGCAGCGCCTTGCCGATGCCGCTGGAATGCATCGCGCCCTTGGTGCCGGGGGCGAAGAAGGCGCGGATCGCCTCATGCGTTTCGACCTGGGCCAGAAAGACCACCTCGTCGCGGATCTCGGTGCCCAGATTGGCGGTTTCCCCGGTGTCGCGCATCAGCTGATCCATCGGTTGACGGGCGCGTTCCACCACCTTGGTGCGGCGCAGAAAGGCGGTGCCGGTGCGGAAGGCGCCGGGACCGATGTGCCAGAACTGGCCCGGTTCCTCGACCTCGACCATGCCATGCCCCTGCAGGGTGACGAGGGCGCGGAACACGGTGGCGACGGCCTCGCCGGTGCCTTCCGCGATTTCGGAAAGCGTGCGGCCGGGATGTGCCGCGACATGGGCCAGAATCTCCAGCCCCCGATCCAGCGCCTGCACGGTGTTCTGGTCGGTCTTGTCGTGAAACGCCTTGGGCCGGCCGCGGGTTTTTTGCGCCATCGGTTTTCCTGTTGCGGGGATGAAAAATCATAATCCATTGAGTGTATAAGGAAATACCATGTTCGCACAGGAATGAAAAATCATTTCGAAAAAATTGCGAAAGGATGTGCTGCGGCCTAGGTTCAGTTCATCCAAGAGCGAGGTCCAAGCCATGTCCTTCCAGAACCCCGTTTTCATTCCCGGTCCGACCAACATGCCTGAATCGGTGCGCAAGGCCTGCGACATGCCGACGCTGGACCACCGCAGCCCGGCCTTCGCCCGGCTGTTCAAGCCCGCCGTCGCCGGGGTGAAGCGCGTGCTGAAGATGGGCGCTGGCAGCGAGGGGGGCGAGGTCATCATCCTGCCCTCGACCGGCACCGGCGGCTGGGAGGCGGCGATCACCAACACGCTGTCGCCCGGCGATACCGTTCTGGCCGCCCGCTTCGGCATGTTCAGCCACCGCTGGATCGACCTCTGCCAGCGTCACCGCATCAATGTCGAGATCATCGAAACGCCCTGGGGTCAGGGGGCGCCGCTGGCGGCCATCGAAAAGGCGCTGAAGGCCGACAAGGCGGGCCATATCAAGGCCGTTCTGGCGACGCATAACGAAACCGCAACCGGCGTGAGGTCCGACATCGCCGGCATCCGCCGGGCGATGGATGCGGCGGGACATGGGGCGATGCTGTTCGTCGATGGCGTGTCCTCGATTGCCTCGATGCCCTTCGACTTTGCCGGCTGGGGCGTGGATATTGCCGTGGCCGGCAGCCAGAAGGGATTCATGCTGCCGGCGGGTCTGGCCATCCTTGGCATCTCGCCCCGTGCCATCGCGGCGATGGAGACCGCGCAACTGCCGCGCACCTTCTTCGATTTCCGCGACATGCTGGCGGCTTACGCCCGCGGCGGCTATCCCTATACCCCCGCCGTCGGCCTGATTGCCGGGCTGGCGCATTCCATCGAACTGCTTGAGGACGAGGGGCTGGACAATGTCTATGCCCGGCATCACCGGCTGGCCGAAGGGGTGCGCCGCGCAGTCGCGGCCTGGGGGATGACGCCCTATGCCGCCTCGGCCGATCTCTGCTCCGATACCGTCACGGCGGTGAAGGTGCCCGAGGGCTGCAACGGCACTGATCTGGTGCAGCTGGCGGCATCGAAATACGGTATGGCCTTTGGCGTCGGCCTGGGCGAGGTCGCGGGCAAGGTGTTCCGCATCGGCCATCTGGGAATGCTGACCGATGCCATGGTGCTGTCGGGTCTGGCGGTGGCCGAGATGTGCATGGCCGATCTGGGCTGGCCGGTGAAACTCGGTTCCGGCGTGGCGGCAGCGCAGGAGTATTATCGCGGCTCGGTCCCGGCGATGGCCCTGGCGGCGGAGTGAGGTTGTGCAAAATCCTTGAGTAAGGATTTTGGAAAATTTCTTGCTCAAGAAATTTGGCCCAGGCTGGGAGGGCAGGACATGAAGGACATGAACGGATTGATGATCCCCACCTTTGACGACATGCTGGCGGCGCACGACCGCATCCGCCCGCATATCCGGCAGACTCCGGTCCGGACCTCGGACTACCTGAACGAACTCAGCGAGGCTGAACTTTTCTTCAAATGCGAGAACTTCCAGGAACCCGGCGCCTTCAAGGTGCGCGGGGCGACCAATGCCGTCTTTGGGCTGACCGAGGATCAGGCGAAGAAGGGTGTCGCCACGCATTCCAGCGGCAACCATGCCTCGTGCCTGTCCTACGCCGCCATGCTGCGCGGCATCCCCTGCAACGTGGTCATGCCGCGCACCGCGCCGCAGGCGAAGAAGGACACCGTGCGCCGCTATGGCGGGGTGATCACCGAATGCGAACCATCGACCTCTTCGCGCGAGGCGACCTTCGCCGAAGTGCAGGCCCGGACCGGCGGCGATTTCGTCCACCCCTACAACGATCCGCGCGTGATCGCGGGGCAGGGCACCTGCGCGCGCGAGTTCGTCGAGCAGACCGGCGGACTTGACATGGTCGTCGCGCCCATCGGCGGAGGGGGCATGATCTCGGGCACCTGCCTGACGCTGTCGACCCTTGCCCCGGAGACGAAGGTGATCGCTGCCGAGCCGGAACAGGCCGACGACGCCTATCGCAGCTTCAAGGCTGGCCATATCATCGCCGACGATGCGCCGAAGACCATTGCCGACGGGCTGCTGGTGCCGCTGAAGGACCTGACCTGGCATTTCGTCTCAAATCACGTCAGCGAAATCTACACCGCCTCGGAAGAGGAGATCATCGAGGCGATGAAGCTGACCTGGAAGCATTTGCGGGTGGTGATGGAACCTTCCAGCGCGGTGCCGCTGGCCGTGGTCCTGAAGAACCGCGCGGCCTTCCGCGGCAAGCGCGTTGGCATCATCATCACCGGCGGCAACGTCGATCTGGACAAACTCCCCTGGATGAAAGGGTAAGGCCATGAATAAGCAAGAGAATTTTGAAGAGCTCGAGGTCGGCTACGACATCCCGGCCCTGCCGGGGATGGCCGAGGCGGATATCCAGACGCCCTGCCTGGTGCTGGATCTGGACGCGCTGGAGCGCAACATCGTCAAGATGGGCGACTATGCCAAGGCGCACGGGATGCGGCACCGGGTGCATGGCAAGATGCACAAGTCGGTCGATGTGGCGCTGTTGCAGGAGCGGCTGGGCGGATCGGTCGGCGTCTGCTGCCAGAAGGTCAGCGAGGCCGAGGTCTTTGCGCGTGGGGGAATCAAGGACATCCTTGTCAGCAACCAGGTGCGCGATCCGGCCAAGATCGACCGGCTGGCGCGGCTGCCGAAACTGGGCGCGAACACCATCGTCTGCGTGGATGATCTGGCCAACATCGCCGGGCTGTCGGCGGCGGCGGTGAAGCATGGCACGACCTTGGGCGTCTTCGTGGAAATCGACTGCGGCGCGGGGCGCTGCGGGGTGAAGACGGCGGCGGAAGTGGTGGCCATCGCCAAGGCGGCCGAGGCCGCGCCGGGCCTTAGCTTCAAGGGCATCCAGGCCTATCAGGGCGCGATGCAGCACATGGACAGCTATGCCGACCGCAAGGTGAAGCTCGATGCCGCCATCGCGCAGGTGAAAGAGGCGGTCGAGGGGCTGAAAGCTGCCGGCCTGCCGCCCGAACTGGTGTCGGGCGGGGGCACCGGATCCTATTATTTCGAAAGCGCGTCAGGGGTTTACAACGAGTTGCAATGCGGCAGCTATGCCTTCATGGATGCCGACTATGGCCGTATCCTTGACGACAAGGGCCAGCGGATCGACCGGGGCGAATGGGAGAATTCCCTCTTCATCCTGACCTCGGTGATGAGCCATGTGAAGGCCGACAAGGCGATCTGTGATGCGGGGCTGAAGGCGCAGTCGGTGGATTCGGGCCTGCCGGTCGTCTTTGGCCGTGACGATGTGAAATACATCAAATGCAGCGATGAACATGGGGTGATCGACGACCCGGCAGGCGTACTGAAGGTCGGCGACAAGCTGAAGCTGGTCCCCGGCCATTGCGACCCGACCTGCAACGTGCATGACTGGTATGTCGGCGTGCGGGGCGGCAAGGTCGAGGTCGTCTGGCCGGTCTCGGCCCGCGGCAAGGCCTATTAGGTCTTTCCCTTCGATAAATATCCCAGGGGGTGCGGGGGTGTGAAACCCCCGCTCTTCTGCCCGCTGCAAGGAGCCACCGATGCTGATCGTTCCCGAGGCGCTGATCGCCTCTCTTGTCTCGCCCGAGGATGCCTTTGCCGCAGTGGAGGCGACCTTTGCCGCCATGGCACGCGGCGAAGCCTATAACTTCCCCGTGGTGCGCGAGGCTCTGGGCGAGGGGCGGCAATATGGCTTCAAATCGGGGCTGGACCGGGCGGGTGGTCAGTTGGGGGTGAAGGCGGGGGGCTATTTTCCCGGCAATGCGGCGAAGGGAATGATCAACCACCAGTCCAGCGTCTTCCTGTTCGATCCCGACACCGGACGACCGCAGGCGATGGTGGGCGGCAACCTGTTGACCGCGCTGCGAACGGCGGCGGCGGCGGCGATTTCCATCGACAGGCTGGCGCGGCCGGAGGCAAAGGTGCTGGGCATCGTCGGCGCAGGTCATCAGGCCGGGTTCCAGTTGCGCGCCGCGGCGCGGACGCGGCGGTTCGAGCGGGTGATCGGCTGGAACCTGCATCCCGAGATGCTGCCGCGCTTGGGTGCGGTGGCGGCGGAACTGGGCCTGCCGTTCGAGGCGGTGCCGCTGGAACGGATGGTCGAGGCGGATGTGATCGTGACGATCACCTCTTCTCCGGCAGCCAGCCTGATGGCGGCGCATGTCAGCCCCGGCACCCATCTGGCCTGCATGGGCACCGATACGGTGGGCAAGCAGGAGGTGGATCCGGCGCTGGTCGCTGGTGCGTCGGTCTTTACCGATGAGGTGGCGCAGTCGATCAGCATCGGCGAGGCGCAGCATGCCGTTGCGGCGGGCACGCTGGATGCCGCCGCGATCACGCCGCTGGGCGAGGTGCTGACCGGGGGGCATCCGGGGCGACGGTCGGCGCAGGAGATCACGCTTTTCGACGGCACCGGCGTGGGATTGCAGGATCTGGCGGTGGCCGCCGTGGCAGTGGCCCGCGCGCGCGAACGCGGCATGGGGATCGAGGTCGGGGTCTGAGCGCGCAAATTCCTGGCGCAAGGAATTTGAAATTTTCCTGATCAGGAAAATTGGCGCTGCCGGACCCGGCGCGCATTGTGACGGGCACAAGTTTTGATCAAAAGGCTGTTGCCGCAGCCCCTGTCCCGTGATGAGACTGCGCGAAAGGGCGGCAGGAGGGCTGTGGCGATGCGGGTCTTCATCAACGGCTTCGGGCGGATCGGGCGCAGCGTCCTGCGGGCCTGGGCGCAGGCCCCAAAGACCTGGCCGGGGCTGGAGATCACCGGCATCAACGACATCGCGGCGCCCGAGATGTGCGCCTATCTCTTCGAATATGACTCGGTCTTCGGCCCCTGGCGCGGCACGGTGGCTCTGGAGGGCGGCGCGCTGGTGGTGAACGGGAAAGCCATTCCGCTGCACCGGACGCCGGATATTTCCGGTCTCGATCTGCGCGGTACCGATCTGGTGATGGAATGCACCGGCCGGGCCGAGACGACCGAAATGGCGGCGCGGGGTCTCAGGGCCGGGGCGCGGCGGGTGCTGGTCTCGGGGCCGTCGGCGGCAGCCGAGGTGACGCTGGTGCTGGGCGCGAATGACGATCGGCTGGGGGATCAGCGCATCGTCTCGAACGCCTCCTGCACCACCAATGCGCTGGCCCCGCTGGCCAGGCTGATCGACAGCGAATGGGGCATCGTCACCGGGTCGATGACCACGGTGCATTGCTATACCGGCAGCCAGCCCACGGTGGATGCCCCGGCAGCGGATTACGCCCGCAGCCGGGCGGCGGCGCTGTCGATGGTGCCGACGACGACATCGGCCGCGCGACTTCTGGACGGGGTGTTGCCGCAGGTGGCGGGGCGGATCGTGGCGCAGGCGGTGCGGGTGCCGGTGGCCTCGGTCTCTTGCGTGGACTTTCACCTGACCGTGCATCGGCCGGTGACGGCCGAGGCGGTGAATGCGGCGTTCCGTGCCGCCGGAGGCGTGATCGGGGCAACCGACCGCGCGCTGGTGTCGACCGACCTGCGGGCGCGGCCGGAATCGGTGGTGATGGCCACGCCTGAAACCAAGGTGACGCCGCAGGGCCTTTTGCGGGTCTTCGGCTGGTATGACAACGAATGGGGCTTTTCCAACCGGATGCTGGACATGGCCCTGCGCATGGGCTGACGCGCGCTGCGCAGTCAGTCCAGCCCGTCGTCGGGGATGTTCAGAAGCGTGCCGCAGGCCTTGCAATGCACGGCATCGTGGTCATGGCGGCGCAACCCGCAGGTCGGGCAGGGGAAATGCGCCTTCGACGGCCGCAGCACCACCTGCACCAGCCGCAGGAACAGGCTGATGCCGACGATCATGATCAAGACCGACAAGAGCTTGCCCGAGGTGCCGACAAGGGTGACATCACCGAAGCCGGTGGTCGACAGCGTGGTGACGGTGAAATACAGCGCGTCGGTGTAATCGGCGATGCGCGGGTTGACCCCGGACTGGGTCTGATAAACCAGCGCCGTCATGGCGAAGAGGAAGATCGTCAGGTTGGCCGCCGCGCGGATTGCATCCTGATGACGACGAAAGCCGGGGATGTCATCGCCCAGCTGGTCCAGCGTCTGCGGCGAATGGAAGACGCGATACAGACGCAGGACGCGCAGGAAGGCCAGCCCCTCGCCCCAGATCGGGAACAGCAGCGAGACGATCACCAGCAGATCGGCGACGCCCCAGAGGCTGAACAACTCGCGCAGCGGGCGGCGCGAGATCAGCAGCCGGGCCAGAAGATCGGCCAGGAAGATCAGGCCGATTACAAGGTCGATGACGGTGTTGTGGGTGCCGCGCGGCAGGAAGGACGTGGCGACCAGATAGCACACCGTCGCCAGATCGAAGGCCAGCAGGCCATAGCGGAAACGGTCGCCCGCCTCGCCATGGCCTTCGTACAGCGATCGAAGGCGCGCGCGCGGGGTCATTCGCCGTAGGGCACCCAGACGGTTTTTACCTCGGTAGCGCGGGCCAGGAAGTCGCGTTCCTGACCATGTGCCATCCAGTCGCGGGCCTGACCGTTCGCCACCCAGGTGCGTTTCAGGTTGCCGGTGCTTTCCTTTTCCACCAGCGCGGGCGGGGTGCTGTCGAAGGACCAGATCGCATCGACATCCATATGCCCGGCCAAGGGTTTGGCGATGTCGGTATGCGGGCCGGTCAGGATGTTGACCACGCCTGCGGGCAGGTCCGAGGTTTCCAGCACCTGATAGAAATCGGTCGCGGCCAGCGGGTAGGGGGCCGAGGCGGCAAGGACGACGGTGTTGCCCATGGCGATGGCCGGGGCCATGGCCGAGATCAGGCCCAGAAGCGGGGCCTCGTCCGGGCAGAGGGCTGCGATGACGCCCACGGGCTCGGGCAGGGCCAGCGCCAGGCCGCGCATCGGCACCGGCTTGGCCGCGCCTTCGTATTTGTCGGCCCAGGCGGCAAAGGTGAACAGCCGCTGGATCGCGGCCTCGACTTCCTCACTGCCATCCTTGCCGGTCATGTCGCGCAGACGGGTGGTGAATTCCGCGGCGCGGGCCGACAGGTTCTCGGCGATGTAATACAGGATCTGGGCGCGAGTATGCGCGATCGCGCGGCCCCAGCCCTTTGCGGCCTGGGCGGCCTCGACCGCGTTCCTTACATCCTTGCGGTTGGCCAGGCCGATATGGCCAAGCAGGTGCCCCTTCGCCGACCAGATGGCGCGGGATTGCCCGCCGTCGGGGCGGGCCTGCTTGCCGCCGATGAACAGCTTGGCCGTGCGGTCGATGCCGCCCACCTGCGGGTCATGCGGGGCAGCGACGGCGGCGATGGATTTCAGCGCCTTGCCCTTGCGCGCGGGGCGAAGGTAGGCCGACAAGCCCTCCCACCCGCCTTCGCGCCCGAAGCCCGACTCGCGCACCCCGCCGAAGGGGGCCGCGGCGTCGAACATGTTGGTGCCGTTGATCCAGACCACGCCGGCCCGCAGCCTGGGGGCCACGTCAAGCGCGAGGTTGACGTTTTCCGACCAGACCGAGGCGGCAAGGCCATAGCGGGTGTTGTTGGCCAGTTCCACCGCCTCGGCGGGCGTGCGGAAGGTCATCGAGACCAGAACCGGGCCGAAGATTTCCTCCTGCATCAGGCGCGAGGCGGTGGACAGCCCGGTGATCAGCGTGGGCGGATAGAAGCAGCCCTGCGGCACCGGGGTGGCGGCGCGGTAGACCTGACCGTCCGATCCGTCGACCAGCCGGGTGATGGTGTCCAGCTGCACAGGGTCGACGATGGCACCGATGTCGATCGCCTTGTCCAGCGGATCGCCGATGCGCAACCCGTCCATCCGGCGCTTCAGCCGGGCATGGAACCGATCGGCCACGCCTTCCTGCACCAGAAGGCGGCTGCCCGCACAGCAGACCTGACCCTGATTGAACCAGATCGCGTCGACCAGCCCTTCGACGGCGCTGTCAAGATCGGCATCGTCAAAGACGATATAGGGCGACTTGCCGCCAAGCTCCAGCGTCAGCGCCTTGCCCTGCCCGGCGGTGGCCTCGCGGATGCGCTTGCCGACCGAGGTGGAACCGGTGAAGGCGACCTTGGCCACGCCGGGGTGCGCCACCAGGGCTGCGCCGGTGTCGCCATCGCCGGTGATGATGTTCAGCACCCCTTTCGGCAGACCGGCCTCACGGCTGATCTCGGCGAACAGCAGGGCGGTCAGCGGGGTGTATTCGGCAGGCTTCAGCACCACGGTATTGCCCGCCGCAAGGGCAGGGGCCACCTTCCAGGCCAGCATCAGCAGGGGAAAGTTCCACGGGATCACCTGACCGCAGACGCCCAGCGGCTCCATCTCCGGCCGTTCGGCGTCCAGCAGCTGGGCCAGACCGGCGTGATAGTAGAAATGCCGGGCAACCAGCGGAATGTCGATGTCGCGGCTTTCGCGGATCGGCTTGCCGTTGTCCATGGTCTCCAGCACGGCGAACAGGCGCGCGTATTTCTGCACCAGCCGGGCAAGGGCATAAAGCACTTTCGCCCGCTCGTGCCCCGGCGTCCTCGACCATTTCGCAAAGGCGCGGGCGGCGGCGGCAACGGCCTTGTCCACCGTGGCGGCAGAGCCCTGGCTGACCTCGGCCAGCACCGCGCCAGTGGCTGGATTCCGGGTTGCGAACGAGGCCTCGGGCGCGGTGAAGCCGCCGTCGATGAAATGGCCGAAGTTGCCTTTGTGCTTTGCCAGCCAAGCCAAAGCCTCGGCATTGGACTCGGGCGCGGGTCCATAGGACATTGCGTCGAAGATTTCCTTGATCGTCATGGCGTCAACTCCCAGCGCCCTGATCCGGGCGGGATTTTCTCTGGCCGATCTGCGCCTCCGGCGGGGATATTTAAGGGCAGAAAATGCGAGGGGTGCCCAGCTTCATTTTCTGTCTTCAAATATCCTGGGGTGAGCCCGGAACGGGCGAGGGGCAAAGCCCCTGCTGCGGTCGGGTGCAGGTGCATCGTCAGCCCATCGCGTGGCGGTGGCCGGCGGAATAATGGCCGGTCAGATGATGTTCCAGCTGGCGTTCGATGTCGCCCAGAAGCGACGAGGCGCCGAAGCGGAACAGGTCGGGTTGCAGCCAGTCGTGCCCCAGTTCGTCCTTCATCAGCGCCAGATACAGAAGCGCATCCTTGGCCTTGGAGATGCCGCCCGCGGGCTTGTAGCCGACCTTGATGCCGGTGCGGTCTTCGTAGTCGCGGATGGCGCGGATCATCGTCAGGCTGACGGGCAGGGTGGCGTTCACCGCCTCTTTCCCGGTCGAGGTCTTGATGAAATCGGCCCCCGCCATCATGCAGACCAGCGACGCGCGGGCGACGTTGCGCAGGGTCTGCAATTCACCGGTGGCGAGGATCGCCTTGACATGGGCCTCGCCGCAGGCGGCGCGCATTTCGGCCATCTCGTCATAAAGCGCCTGCCAGTTGCCGGTCAGCACATGGCGGCGCGAGATCACGATGTCGATTTCCCTTGCGCCGGCCTTCACGCTTTCGCCGATTTCGGCGATGCGCAGGTGCCAGGGCGACAGGCCGGCCGGAAAGCCGGTGGAAACGGCGGCGACCGGGATGCCCGATCCTTCCAGCGCGCGGACGGCGGTTTCCACCATGTCATGATAGACACAGACCGCGCCGACGGTCAGGCCGGGCATTCCCAGCGCCTCAAGCATCTCGGCGCGCACCGGGGCGCGGGCCTTGGCGCAAAGGCGTTGCACCCGGCCCGGCGTGTCGTCGCCCGACAGCGTGGTCAGGTCGATCAGGCTGATTGCCTTCAGAAGCCAGGCCGCCTGATGGTCTTTCTTGACCGAGCGGCGGCCGCCGATGGTGGCGCAGCGGCGTTCGATCGCGCTGGTGTTGGCCTGCACCGAGGCGACCCAGTCGAGGTCAAGCGGCATGCCGGGGTTGCGGGGGTGGCCCTGATGGGCCGAGACTTGCGGCAAGAGGCCGGTTCCGGCCTTGGTCGGGGTCAGGGTCTGCACGGTGGCCTCCGGTCGCCCGCAGCGGGACAGGGGATGACGATGCCATGCAGCGGGGCGGGCTGGCAAGGGTGTCGCGGCTGAAAATTGACCATATGGTCAGGTTTCGCCGATCACCCGGCGTCGCGCGGGGCCTGATCCTCGTCAGGGGCGAAGCTGGCCCAGTCGGTTCCGGTTCCGGTGGCGGGCAGGTTGCCGCGCGGCACGGTGCGGAACAGATGGACCTTGGCGATGAAAAGTGCCGACAGCGGCGCGGTGGCGAAGAAGAACACCACCACCAGCGCCTCGCGCCAGGCGAGACGCCCCTGCACCAGCCAGACCTCGAAGGCCAGCGCCACAAGGGCGGTGCCTACGCCCAGCGTGGTGGCCTTGGTCGGCGCATGCAGGCGCTGCATCCGGTCCTTCAGCCGCAGAAGGCCCCAGGACCCGATCAGGCCGAAGAGGCCGCCGATGACCAGCAGGGCCGCGACCAGAAGTTCGGCAAGGGTGGTCATTCGATGATGCTCCCCCGCAGCAGGTATTTGCAGAAGGCGACGGTGGCGACAAAGCCGGTCATGGCGAAGAGGATCGCCGCCTCGAAGCTGAAGATCGCGCCGGAATGGGCGGCATAAAGGATGATCAGGGCGGTGGTGTTCACCGCCATCGTATCGACGACAAGGATGCGGTCGACCAGATCTTCGGCGGTGGCAAGGCGCCAGAGGTTCAGCACGAGCGCCAGCGCAAAGCAGCCGATGGCGAAGGTCAGGGCAAGATCGAGGATCATCCGTAAATCCTTTTCAGCCGGGATTCGTAGCGGGCAAGGATGCCGTCGCGCACCTCGTCGGGGTCGGGGGCGTGCAGGGTGTGGACCAGGAGGCTGCGCCCGTCGGCCGAGATGTCGGCGGTCAGGGTGCCGGGGGTCATGGTGATTGTGCCAGCCAGAAGGGCCACCGCCTCGGGCGAGGTCAGGGTGGTCGGCACGGTCAGAAAGGTGGTGCGGATCTGGTCCGCCGGCATGAACAGGATGACGCGGGCGACCTGAAAGCAGCCGATCACCACGTCATAGACAACGATGCCAAGATAGGCCACCAGCTCCAGCGGGCGGTGCAGGCGCGGTTTGCCGGGCCACCAGGGCGCCGTGAAGAGCGGGATCAGGGTGCCAAGGACCAGGCCCATCACCAGCGACCCGAAGGTCCAACTGTCGGCCAGCACCAGCCAGAACAGGGTGAGAAAGGCCGACAGGCCGGGATGGGGGTAAAGGCTGCGCAGGATCGGCATGGTCTCAGGCCCCTCCGGGCAGATCGTTGGCAAGGATATAGGGCGCGGGGTCGTGCAGCAGGCGGGCGGTTTCGGCCAGCCATGCGGTGACGGGTCCGGCCAGCACCGTCAGCGCCACCAGCGCCAGCAGCAGGGCGGCGGGGATCAGGGCTTGCGTCAGGGGGAGCGTCGCGGCGTCGCCCTGCGGTTTCCAGAACAGGGCCGATCCGCTGCGCGACAGGCCGAGAAGGGCAAGAAAGCTGCCGCCGAGGATCACCGCCCATACCGGCCACAGCGGCTGGGCCTGAAGGATCATCAGCTTGGCCGGAAAGCCGGACAGAGGCGGCAGCCCGGCCGTGGCGATGGCCGAGGCCATGAAGAGGGCGGCAAGCAGGCCCGGCAGGCGGCTGCCAGGCGCGCGGGCCTGCACCAGATCGGCGATCAGGAACAGCGCGGCCCCGGCAAGGGTGGAGTGGATCACATAGTAAAGGGTGGCCATGGTGGCCCATGGGGTGAAGGCGGCCATGGCGGTGAAGACGGTGCCCATCGACATCAGCGCGGCATAGGCGGCCAGCCGGGGCAGCGAGGCGGCCCCAAGGATGCCGATGGCCCCAAGCGCAAGGGTGATCAGCCCCGCAGGCAGCAGCAGCGGGCCGATCAGGCCGGATGTCACCGCAAGATCGGGCGGAAAGACCAGCGTGCCGAAGCGCAGGGCGGCATAGGCGCCGACCTTGGTCATCACGGCGAACAGCGCGGCCACCACGCCGGGGCTGGCGGCATAGGTGCCGGGCAGCCAGAAATGCAGCGGCACCAGCGCGCCCTTGATGGCGAAGACCAGCATCAGCAGCACGGCCGCCACCCGCATCAGGGCCTGATCGCCGTCGGGCAAGGCCGGAATCTTCGCTGCCAGATCGGCCATGTTCAGCGTGCCGGTGACGGCATAGGCGGTGCCGAGCGCGAACAGGAACAGCGTCGACCCGACAAGGTTGACGGCGATGTATTGCACGCCCGCGCGCAGGCGCGGGCCGGTGCCGCCATGCACCATCAGCCCATAGGAGGCGATCAGCAGCACCTCGAAGAAGACGAACAGATTGAAGGCATCGCCGGTCAGGAACGCCCCGTTCAGCCCCATCAGCTGAAACAGCCAGAGTGCGTGAAACTTGCGGCCCCTGATGTCCCAGCCGGTGACGATGGCCTGCACCAGCACCGGCAGCGCAAGGCCCGAGGTCAGCACCAGCATCAGCGCCGACAGCCGGTCCAGCACCAAAACGATGCCGAAAGGCGCGGGCCAGTCGCCCAGCCGGTAAAGCTGCGGCGGGCCGTTCGAGGCGGCGATCATGAGCGTGACCGAAATGGCCAGCAGGGCCACCGTTCCGCCCAGTGCCAGGAAACGCGCGACAGTGGTGCCGTGCCGGGCCAGCAGCAAGGACAACGCCGCCAGAAAGGCGGGCAGCACGACGGGGGCGATGATCCAGTGGCCCATGGTCATCCCTGATCCTCCGGCGCGTCCCGGTCGGGGTCGACGCGGTCATGCCCCAGCTCCAGCCAGGCCCCCAGCGCCATCATCACCATCACCGCGGTCATGCCGAAGGAAATGACGATGGCCGTCAGCACCAGCGCCTGTGGCAGCGGGTCGCTGGGGGCTTCGGTCGTATAGACGATCGGCACGGCCCCGGCCTTCAGCCGCCCGGCGGCGAACAGGAACAGGTTGACGGCATAGCTGAGGAAGGTGAGGCCGAGGATCACCGGAAAACTGCGCAGCCGCAGCATCAGATAGGTGCCGACGGCGGTCAGAAGGCCGATGGTGATGGCGACAAGGGCTTCCATCGCTCAGCCCTCCTTTCCGGCCGGATCCACCCGGTCGGTGGTGTGCTGGGCAAAGCGCGACAGCGACGACAGCGCCAGCAGGATGGCGCCCAGGACGCAGAGGAAGACGCCAAGGTCGAAGACGGCGGCGGTGGTCAGCTCGATCTCGTCCAGCGGCCAAAGGTGAAGGTAATCGTAGCCCGAGGTCAGGAAGGGCCAGCCCATCGCCCAGGCGGCAGCCCCGGTCAGGGTGGCGACCAGCACCCCGGCGGCGATCAGCGCCTGATGGTCGAACCGCAGGCGGCGTTCCGACCAGACAAAGCCCGAGGCGATGTATTGCAGCAGGATGGCGATGGCGACGACCAGACCGGCGACGAAGCCGCCCCCCGGCAGGTTGTGGCCGCGCAGGAAGATGAACACGCCGACCATCAGCGCCAGCGGCATCAGGAAGCGGGTTCCCGCGACCAGCATCAGGGGATGGGCATCGCCCGCGTTCCGGCCCATGCGCAGGCCGCCCAGCCGGTCAAGCGCCGGTTTCGACGACAGCACCGAGGCAGCGATGGCAAAGATCACCAGGGCTGCGATGCCCAGCACGGTGATCTCGCCATAGGTGTCATAGCCGCGGAAGTCGACGATGATGGTGTTGACCGCATTGGTGCCGCCCGCGCCGGGTTTCGACTGCGCCCAGTGGAACTCCGAGATGCGGGGAAAGGCGGCGTCGCGCGTCATCAGAAGCCAGCCGAGCGCACCCGCGCCGATGCCTGCGGCCACGGCCAGCCCGGCATCGCGGGCATGACGCAGCGGCGATTGTTCGCGCGGGGTGGATTTCGGCAGGAAGTTCAGCGCCAGCAGCATCAGCAGGATCGTCACCACCTCGACCGTGATCTGGGTCAGGGCAAGGTCGGCGGCAGACAGCCAGGCGAAGCCGGCGGACAGCATCAGCCCGACGATACCTGTCAGCAGCAGCGACAGCGCCCGGTCGTGGTGGCGCAGCAGGGTGGCGATGGCGGCGGCGGCCATCACCGCCCAGCCGATCAGCGGCGCGCCTTCGACGGGCAGCAGGGTGCGGGTGCCGGAAGCATGGCTGCCGGTCAGGAAGGCGTAAAGCCCAAGACCCAGGATCACCCCCATGGTGGCGAAGAGAGCGCGGTGCAGGCTGCCGTCATGCAGGGCGGCCGTCAGTCGGCGCGACAGCGCGGCGAGGGTGTCGATCACCGCGTCGAAGATGGCTTTTGCCTCGGGACGCGGGAAGCCATCCCAGAGCCTGCGCAATCGGGGGTAAAGCCCAAGCGCGATGAAGCCGATCCCGAAGGCCGCCAGCGACATCCAGAGCGCGGGCGTGCCAAGGCCGTGCCACAGCGCGATGTGCGCATGAACCGCCGTGCCGGTGGTGGCCGAGGCGGCGGCATCGACGATGGGACCGAAGACCGTCATCGGCAGCAGGCCCGAGGCGATGACCAGCGCCGCCAGCAGGGCCGGGGCGGCCCAGAGGCCGGGGCCGGGATCATGGGCCTTGGGGTGATGCTCGCGCTCTGCGCCAAGGAAGGTATGGGACAGGAAGCGGAAGGTATAGGCCACCGACAACGCCGCCCCGGCCAGCGCCAGCAGCGCCACCAGCAGGGTGGTGTGGGCTGCATTTTCCAGCATCAGCTCCTTGGACAGAAAGCCGTTCAGCGGCGGCACCCCGGCCATCGACAGGCTGGCGATCAGGGCGATGGAAAAGGTCAGCGGCATCGCGCGGCGCAACCCGCCCAGGCGGCGGATGTCGCGGGTGTGGGTTTCGTGATCGACGATCCCGGCCACCATGAAAAGTGCTGCCTTGAAGCTGGCATGGGCCAGGATGTGCAGCATGGCGGCGGTGGCGGCCGCTTCGGTGCCAAGGCCCAGAAGAAAGGTGATCAGGCCCAGATGGCTGACGGTGGAAAAGGCCAGGATCGCCTTCAGGTCATCCTTGAACAGCGCGATCTTGGCCCCGACCAGCAGGGTGATCAGCCCGGCGGTGGCAACGATCGCCGTCCATTCCGGGGTGCCCGCCAGCACGGGCCAGAGCCGGGCCATCAGGAAAAGACCGGCCTTCACCATGGTCGCCGAATGCAGATAGGCCGAAACCGGCGTGGGCGCGGCCATGGCATGCGGCAGCCAGAAATGGAACGGAAACTGCGCCGATTTGGTGAAGGCGCCGATCAGGATCAGCCCCAGCGCCAGCGGATACAGCGGGCTGGCCTGAATGGCATCCTTCTGGGTCAGGATCACCGAAAGCTCGTGCGATCCGGCGATGTTGCCAAGGATCAGCATCCCGGCGATCAGCGCAAGGCCGCCGCCGCCGGTTACGGCCAGCGCCATCCGCGCGCCCTGCCGCCCCTCGGCCAGATGGCCCCACCAGCCGATCAGCAGAAACGAGGACAGCGAGGTCAGCTCCCAGAACACCAGCATCAGCAGGATGTTGTCGGACAGCACGATTCCCACCATCGCGCCCTGAAACAGCAGGAGATAGGTCAGGAACCGGCCCATCGGATCGTCCGGCGACAGATAGAAGCGGGCGTAGAAGATGATGAGAAGACCGATGCCCAGGATCAGTCCGGCGAACATCAGCCCCAGCCCGTCGATGCGGAATGTGGCGTTCAGCCCCAGCATCGGCAGCCAGTCGAAGGCGGCTGTCACCATCTCGCCGCGCAAGACCGCAGGGGCATGGGACAAAAGGCCCAGAAGCGCCAGCGCCGTGACGGCCCCCGCCGCAAGGGCCGCCGCATTGCGCCCCATCCGGTCGGCCAGAGCGGGCAGCAGCGCACCAAGAAAGGGCAGCGCGGCGATCAGGGCAGGGGACATGCGGATCGGATCCTCGTCGGGGCGTGCGTGCGGCTGCAAGTCGCGTCGCGGCGGGTGTTGGCGTCAATTTGCCTGTCGGGGCGGGGAATTCAACCCTTGCCGGGCCGATTTCCGGCCCGCCGGGCCGAATTGCCCAAGGTGGCCCGGCCTTGGCCCGAGGTGTCAGATGTTGCGCAACGTGATCTCGGCCGGGCGGGACCGGGTCAGGACGGTCAGCGCGTTCGGCAGATCGTTGGTGGCGATCCAGTCCCGCGCGGCCTGATCGTCGCGCCCGTGATGCTGCCAGCGGACGGTGAGGCGGCGGATCAGCTCGGCCTCGGGCACGTCCAGAAAGACCGTCAGGTCGAACAGCGGGGTCAGCTGACGCCACGGATCTTCGTCCAGCAAGAGATAATTGCCCTCGACGATCAGGATGCGGTCGTCGGGGCCGATGATTTCGGCCCCGGCGCGCGAAAGTTCCATGCTGCGGTCGAAGATCGGGATCGCCACCTCGTCTTCGTCGCGCAGGCGGCGCAGGAGGTGCAGGAAACCCATGGCGTCAAAGGTGGCGGGTGCGCCCTTGCGGGTGCGCAAGCCGCGGGCGTCCAGCACGGCATCATCATAGTGGAACCCGTCCATCGGCACCACACGGGCACCGGGCGACAGCCGGGCGGCCAGACCGGCGGCCAGGGTGGATTTTCCGCTGGCCGGGGGGCCGGCAAGGGCAACGATGAACCGCGCCGGGCCATCGGCGCGGGCGCGGATCAGATTGACCAGTCCTTCGATGTTCACGTCTTTCCCCACAATCCTCGTCGGGGACTTCGTTCCTCCTCGGGCCGCCGCGTGGAGGAAACGAAGTCGAACGACAAGCCTTACGCCGCCTCGGTCACGCCTTCGGGCAGCTTTGCGCCGGTCATGAAGGCCACGGCATCCGACATGCTGTAATCGCCCGGCCTGATGACGCAGAGCCGCCGCCCGAGCCGGTGGATGTGGATGCGGTCCGCCACCTCGAACACATGCGGCATGTTGTGGCTGATCAGGATGATCGGAATCCCGCGCGAGCGGACATCGCGGATCAGTTCCAGCACGCGGCGGCTTTCCTTCACCCCCAGCGCGGCGGTGGGTTCGTCCAGGATCACCACGCGCGACCCGAAGGCGGCGGCGCGCGCCACCGCCACCCCCTGCCGCTGGCCGCCCGACAGCGTCTCGACCGGCTGGTTGATGTTCTGGATCGTCATCAGCCCCAGTTCGTTCAGCTTTTCGCGGGCGAATTTCTCCATCGCCGGGCGGTCAAGCTGGCGGAACAGATCGCCCATGATCCCCGGTTTGCGCAGTTCCCGCCCCATGAACATGTTGTCGGCGATCGACAGGGCGGGCGACATCGCCAGCGTCTGATAGACGCATTCGATGCCATGGGCGCGGGCGTCCAGCGGGCTGGAGAACTGCACCGGCCTGCCGTCCAGTGTGATCTCGCCCTCGTCCGGCTGCACGGCGCCGGACAGCGCCTTGATCAGGCTGGACTTCCCCGCGCCATTGTCGCCGATCACCGCCAGGATTTCGCCGGGGTAAAGGTCGAAGTCGCAATGATCCAATGCCGTGACCTTGCCATAGCGTTTGACCAGACCGCGGGCCTGCAGAATGGGCTCTTGTGTCATGCCGATGCCTTTCTGATCCACTGATCCACCGCCACGGCGAGGATGATGAGAAGACCGATGAGGAAAAATGTCCATTGCGGGTCGGTGCCGACCATCTTCAGCCCCATCTCGAACACGCCGACGATCAGCGCGCCGAAGAACATGCCGACGATGCTGCCGCGCCCGCCGAAGAGGCTGATCCCCCCGATCACCACGGCGGTGATCGACTGGATGTTGCCCAGTTGCCCGGTCGAGGCCGTGGGCGAGACCGAGCCGAAGCGGCCGATCATCACCCAGCCCGCGATGGCGCAGAAGAAACCCGCCAGCGCGTAGACCTGGATCAGCACCTTCTTGGTCTGCACCCCGGCCAGTTCGGCCGCATCGGGGTCATCCCCCACGGCATAGACATGTCGTCCCCAGGCGGTGTGGCGCAGCACATAGGCCAGAAGGGCCACCAGCGCGATCAGTAGGAAGACGGCATAGAGGACCTTCACCCCGCCCGGCTGGATCGACCCGCCCCAGAATTGCAGCGAGGGGGCCTGGGCGGCGATGTCCGATGACCGGATCGTCTCGTTGGCCGAGAAGATGAAGTTCGAGGCCAGCAGGATCTGCCAGGTGCCCAGCGTGACGATGAAGGGCGGCAGCTTCACCTTTGCCACCAGCCAGCCGTTCACGAAACCCATTGCCGTGCCCAACATCAGCCCGATGGCGATGGAGGCCGGGGCGGGAATGCCATAGCGGAAGGTCATCTGTCCCATCAGCACCGAGGAAAACACCGCGATGGCACCGACCGACAGGTCGATCCCCGCCGTCAGGATCACCAGCGACTGCGCGCAGCCGATGATGCCGACGATGGCGATCTGTTGCAGGATGGTCGACAGCGTGGTTGCCTTGAAGAAATTCTCGCTGAGGACACCAAAGACCACCAGCGCCACCACCAGAACGATCATCGGCACGGCCGAAGGCGTCTGGTGCAGCCAGTGCTGCAATTTCTTCAGCGTGGTCTTGTCGTCGTGGAATTCGGCAACCTTCTCCGAGGCCCCCTGAAGGCCCGCCTCGTAGCCGGTTGTCGTCTTTGTCTCTGATGACATGTCACATTCCCCCTCTGGGGCGCATGGCGCCCTGCGGCGGCCCGGCGGTCCTGATTGCGATGGACGCGCGCAAGGCTGCCCTGTGATCAGCCCGTGAAAAAGGCGGCCCGGAAATCCGGCCGGGCCGCCCTGACACTCTTCACGACTCTGGTTCAGCGATCAATCGGGACGATCAGCCCCAGCACAGCTCGGTGCCCTTGGCGGTGTCGATCGACTCGACACCCGCAGCAGGTTTGTCGGTGATCAGCGCCACGCCGGTATCGAAGAAGTCCTTGCCTTCGGTCGGTGCGGGCTTGGTGCCGTCTGCGGCGAATTTGGCAATGGCTTCGATGCCGAGCGAGGCCATCAGCAGCGGATATTGCTGCGAGGTGGCACCGATCACGCCGTCCTTGACGTTGGCCACACCGGGGCAGCCGCCATCGACCGAAACGATCAGGGTCGATCCTTCCTTGCCCACCGCCTTCAGCGCCTCATAGGCACCGGCGGCCGAGGGTTCGTTGATCGTATAGACCACGTTGATGTCGGGGTCCTTGGCCAGCAGGGTTTCCATAGCCTTCAGGCCGCCTTCCTCGTTCCCGGCGGTGACTTCGTTGCCCACGATGCGCGGGTCTTCCTCGTCGCCCCATTTGGCGATGTCCTTGGTGTCGATGCCGAAGCCGGTCAGGAAGCCCTGGTCGCGGAGAACGTCGACCGAAGGTTGCGAGATGGCCAGGTCCAGCAGGGCGATCTTGGCATTGGCGGCGTCCGCGCCCAGGGTGGCGGCGGCCCATTGGCCGATCAGCAGGCCGGCCTGGAAGTTGTCGGTGGCAAAGGTGGCGTCGGCGGCGTCGATCGGGTCAAGCGGGGTGTCCAGCGCGATGACCAGAATGCCGGCGTCGCGGGCGGCCTTGACCGCATCGACGATGGCCTTGGTGTCCGAAGCGGTCAGCAGGATGCCCTTGGCCCCGTCGGCGATGCAGGCCTCGATGGCCGCAACCTGCGCCTCATGGTCGCCGTCGATCTTGCCGGCATAGGATTTCAGGGTAACGCCCAGTTCGGCGGCCTTGGCCTCGGCGCCTTCCTTCATCTTGACGAAGAAGGGGTTGGTGTCGGTCTTGGTGATCAGGCAGGCGGCAGTGCCGTCGGCAGCGGCATAGCCAGCCGACAGTGCAAGGGCCGCAGCCCCCATCAGGGCTTTGGTCATCGTCTTCATGGTCATCCTCCCTAGGTGGGGCACCTTGGCCCCGTTCGCAATTCGCCGCGCAGGTCCATCACCCTCTGCGCTGGGCCTAGAAACACCGATTCTGGTCTTTGCGTCAAGATAAATAAATCACTCTGATTTATTATTGACTTCCGGCCGTTTCCCTTGCCAATCTTCGGGAAATCGCCTTCGTGGGCGGGTAGGGGGAGTCGTGAAGCAACAGATGGCAGACCTTGCACCCGAAACCCGCAGCCTGCCCGAAGGCGCGGGGCAGGGGCCGGTTGCGCGCGGCACCAACCAGTCGGGCATGCGGGCGCATAACGAACGGCTGGTTCTCAGCCTTGTGCGCCAGCACGGCGCGCTGGCGAAATCGGACATCGCCCGGATGACCGGCCTTTCGGCGCAGACCGTCAGCGTGATCATGCGCGCACTGGAACAGGACGGGCTCTTGCTGCGGGGTGAGCCGTTGCGGGGCAAGGTCGGCCAGCCCTCGGTGCCGATGTCGCTGAACGCCGACGGCGCGCTGTTTCTGGGGCTGAAGGTGGGGCGGCGGTCGGCCGATCTGGTGCTGGTGGATTTCCTGGGCCGGGTGCGGGCGACCCGGCGGCAGGTCTACCGCTATCCCACCCCCGATGTCGTGACCCGCTTTGTCGCCGCCGCCCTGCCAGCACTGATCGGGACGCTGCCGCCGGATCTGCGGGGCCGGGTGGGCGGCATGGGCGTGGCGATTCCGTTCCAGCTGTGGAACTGGATCGCCATCCTTGGCGCACCGCAGGACGAGATGGACGCCTGGCGCAACCGCGACATCGGGGCCGAACTGGCGGCGCTGTCGGGCCTGCCGGTCTATGTGCAGAACGACGCCACCTCGGCCTGCGGGGCGGAACTGGTGTTCGGCACCGGCGACAGGCCGCGCGATTTCCTGTATTTCTACTTCGGCACCTTCATCGGCGGCGGGCTGGTGATGAACGGCCAGCTGTTCCTGGGCCGCACCGGCAATGCGGCGGGCGTCGGGCCGATGCCGGTGCCGGGCCCGGACGGGCGGATGAAACGGCTGCTGGACGTGGCGTCGATGTGGGTGCTGGCGCAGGAGATGGAGGCCGCCGGCGTGCCGAGCGATCACATCTGGGAACAGCCGGGGAAATGGAATGCCCCGCCCGATGTGCTGGCACGCTGGATCGAGCTGGCGGCCTCGGGCCTTGCCCATGCCACCCTGTCGGCGGCGGCGCTGGTCGAGATCGAGGCGGTGGTGATCGACGGCTGGATGCCGGTCGCGGTCCGGGCCGAGATCGTGCGGCGCACCGAAAGGATATTGATGTCGCTGGATCTGGCCGGGATCGACCCGCCCGCCATCCGCGAAGGCACGGTCGGGGCGGATGCCCGCGCGCTGGGGGCGGCGGCGATTCCGCTGTCGCAACGCTATCTCTTGGACCAGAACGCGCAAGCGCGCGAAGGGTGAGGTGGCGGCCGGGCTGGGCCTTCGCTACCCCTGCGGCGACATCGCCTTTCTTTGCTGTTCGCGCTTCAGCCCCAGCTGATGCTCGCGCCAGATGATCAGGCAGCCCGCCGTCACCACCAGCGCGGCCCCCAGCAGCATGGTCCAGGTCGGCACTTCGGAAAACACGAACCAGCCGATCGCCAGCGCAAAGATCATCGAGGCATATTCGAAAGGGGCCACGACCGAGGCATCGGCCTCGCGGTAGCTGGAGGTCAGGAAGATCTGCCCGACCCCGCCCAGAAACCCCGCGCCGACCAGCAGCGCGGCTTCCCCCGGCGTGGGCCAGACCCAGCCGAAGGGAAGGGTGCAAAGCGACAGCACCGAGGCCGTCACCGAGAACCAGAACACGATGGTCGCGGTCTTTTCCGCCAGCACCAGCTTGCGCACGAAGACCTGTGCCAGCGCCGAGAAGAGGGCACCGCCCAAGACGACCATGGCCCCGAACGCCTCGGCATAGCCGGCGCGGCCGGGGTCCAGCACGGTCAGCCGCGGATAGACCACGATCAGCACCCCGGCCAGCCCCAGCGCCACGGCGGCCATGCGGAACAGCCGCACCTCCTCGCCCAGGAACATTGCGGCGAAGATCACGGTCAGGATCGGGGCGGCATAGCCGATGGCGGTCACTTCGGGCAGCGGCAGATAGGCCAGCCCGGAAAAGCCCAGGCCCATGGCGACCGTCCCCATCAGCCCGCGCCAGAAATGGCCAAAGGGATTGGCGGTGCGGAAGCCCTGCGCCAGTTCCTTGCGCAGCGCCAGCCAGACCACGATCACCGGAATGGCGAAGAACGACCGGAAGAACACCGTTTGCCCCGAAGGCACATGGTCGGCGGTGGATTTGATCATCGCCGCCATGATGATGAAGATCACCACCGACGTGACCTTGTAGCCGATGCCGCGCAGCGGGCGCATGGGAACCTCTTGCCTTTGTCCCGTTCCAACCATGCCCTGCCGCGCAGCACAACCCCTTTGCCCCCCTTGCCCTTGGTCGGCCTTTCGGCGTTCCATGCGGCAAAGGAGTGTTGCCATGCCCGTTTCCCCGCCCCCGCTGACGGCCCTGATCGACCAGGGCCGCGGTCTTGTCCCGGCCGATCTGGTGCTGAAGGGGGGGCGTGTCTTCGACCTGATCACCGGCGATCTGGTGGAAACCGATGTGGCGATCTGCGGTGATACGATCGTGGGCACGTTCGGCAGTTATCGAGGCGCTCGGGAAATCGACGTCTCGGGCAAGGTGCTGGTGCCCGGTTTCATCGACACCCATCTGCATATCGAATCCAGCCTTGTCACCCCGCATGAGTTCGACCGCTGCGTTACCCCGCGCGGCGTGACCACCGCGATCTGCGACCCGCATGAGATTGCCAATGTCTGCGGGCTGACCGGCATCCATTACTTCCTTGCCTCAGCGGCGCAGACGCTGATGGACATCCGCGTCAACCTGTCGTCCTGCGTTCCCTCGACGCATATGGAGACGGCGGGCGCGCGGCTTGAAGCGGCGGATCTGGTGCCGCTGATGGATCACCCCAAGGTCATCGGTCTGGCAGAATTCATGAACTTCCCCGGTGTCCTGATGAAGGATCCCGGCTGCCTGGCCAAGCTGGAGGCGTTCCGCGGCCGCCATGTCGACGGTCATGCGCCGCTGCTGCGGGGCCATGACCTGAACGGCTATATCAGCGCCGGCATCCGCACCGAGCATGAGGCGACGACGGCCGAAGAGGCGCTGGAAAAGCTGCGCAAGGGGATGCGGGTGCTGATCCGCGAAGGGTCGGTGTCAAAGGACCTGCATGCGCTGGCGCCAATCCTGACCGAACGGCACTCGCCCTACCTCTGCCTTTGCACCGATGACCGCAATCCGCTGGACATCGCCGAGCATGGCCATCTCGATCATATGATCCGCACAGCGATTGCCCTGGGCTGCCCGCCGCTGGCGGTCTATCGCGCGGCCTCGCTGTCGGCCGCCGAGGCGTTCGGCCTGAAGGACCGCGGGCTGATCGCGCCGGGCAAGCGGGCCGATATCACGGTGATCGACAGTCTTGAGGGCTGCCATGCCGCCATGGTCCTCGCGGGCGGCGTGGTGGCTGATGCGGCGGCTTTCGCGGCGCGAGAGGGGACAGAACCGGTCGCCCGCCGGTCGGTCAAGGCCCCGAAGGTGGTCGGCCGCGATTTCCGCACCGCCGGAAATCGCGCCGAAACCCCGGTGATCGGCATCCTGCCCGGCAAGATCATCACCCCGCATCTGACCTTCGATATCCCGCCGGTAGATGGCGACAAGCGCCCGGATGTCGGCCGCGACCTGATGAAGATTGCGGTGATCGAACGCCACGGCAAGAACGGCAATAGGGCGACCGGCTTCGTGCAGGGCTTTGGCATGCAGCGCGGCGCCATCGCCTCGACCGTCTGCCACGACCATCACAACATCGCCGTCGTCGGCGCCGATTACGCCGATATGGCGCTGGCCGCCAACCGGCTGACCGAGATCGAGGGCGGCTTTGTCGTGACCTGCGGCGGCAGGGTGCTGGCCGAACTGGCGCTGCCGGTGGCCGGGCTGATGAGTCTTCTGCCCTTTGAAGAGGTGCGCGAAAAGCTGGTGGCCCTGCGAGCTGCGGCCCGCGATCTGGGCGTGGTGCTGGAGGAACCCTTCCTGCAACTGGCCTTCCTCGCCCTGCCGGTGATCCCGCATCTGAAGATCACCGATCACGGCATGGTCGATGTCGATCGGTTCGAAGTGCTACCTTAAGGCCGCTGATGCGACGGTTCCGGTCTCGTCGTCGGCCTGCGCCTCCTCCTTGAAGATTGGGGGCGCTTCGCCCCCCAAGCCCCCCGAGGATATTTGCAGAAGGGAAAGAGTGACGGTTTCCCGCTTTCCCTTCCTGAAATATCCCCGCCGGAGGCATCCGACCCTTGCCATGGACAGTGGGCTTTCCGCTTTGCCTGGCCGTGGCTAAGCTGCGGGACAGGAGGACGATATGGCAGCCATCGTGACGGCGGGAGATTCGGCGATCGGGCGGCATCTGGTTCTGGCTCTTGCCGGGGTGGGGCATGATGTGGCCTTCAGCCATCTGGGCGCGCCGGAGGCTGCCGCCTGGCTGGAGGCCGAGGTTGCCGCGGCCGGGGGACGAGCGAAGGGCTGGCAGGCGGATGCGGGGGATGAGGCGGCCGTCGCCGCTCTGCATGCCGAGGCGGCGGACTGGGCCGGGGCGGTGCCGGATGTGCTGGTGAACAACGCGGGCATCCAGAGCTGGTCCAGCCTGCTGGATCTGCGCGCCGAGCAGTGGGATGCGGTGATGCGCACCAATCTGCGCGGGTCGTTCCTGAACACCCAGACCTTCGGCCGGGCGCTGGTGGCGGCGGGCCAGGGCGGTTCGGTGATCAATCTCGGGTCGGGCTGCAACAAGCTCGCCTTCCCCCGGCTGGTCGATTACACCGCCTCGAAGGGCGGGATCGAACAGTTTACCAAGGTCGCGGCGGTGGAGCTGGGGCCGCATGGCATCCGCGTCAACTGCATCGCCCCCGGTGCCATTGCCACCGAACGCACCGCGGCCGAGGCCGGGGACTATGCCGCCACCTGGGCCCGCGTGACCCCCCTGCGCCGCGTCGGCACCCCGCAGGACATCTGCGGACCGCTGCTGTTCCTGATCTCCGATGCTGCCGCCTTCGTCACTGGCCAGACGCTCTGGGTTGATGGCGGGGCCTTCACACAGGCCAACTGGCCCTATGAGGTGACGCCATGACCCGAACCCTGCTGCTGTTCGGTGACAGCAACACCCATGGCACCATGCCGATGGCCGATCTGTCCGACGTCGGCCGCTATGACCGCGACGAGCGCTGGGCCGGCCGGTTGCAGGCCCTGCTGCCGGAGTGGGAGGTGATCAGCGAAGGTCATCCGGGCCGCACGACGCTGCATGACGACCCGGTCGAAGGCCCGCATCGCAACGGGTTGCGCGTGCTGCCTGCCCTTCTGGAAACCCATCGGCCGGTCGACACGGTGCTGATCATGCTGGGGACCAATGACCTGAAAGAGCGGTTCAGCGTCAATGCCGGGGACATCGCCCTGTCGGTCGAACGCCTGGTGCAGCTGATCCGCGCCAGCGGGGCAGGGCCGGGTGGGGCTGCGCCCGATGTCCTGATCGTCGCCCCGCCGCCGGTCGAGGAGGTGGGCTGTCTGGCCGAGATCTTTGCCGGTGGGGCGCAGAAATCACGACTGCTCGGGGCAAGGATCGCCGCCATGGCGGCACGCAACGGCCTGCCGTTTCTGGATGCCGGGGCCTTGATCCGCGTCAGCCCGGTTGATGGCATCCACTATGGCCCCGAGGCCAACCCGACCCTTGCCCGTGCCTTTGCCGAAGCCATCCGCCGCCACTTTCCTTGATTAGGCGGAGCCTAACCGCGGCTGCACAAAACCGTCCTTTTTCCAAATGTTGTATCTTGGCATAGGTGTTTCCCGTCCCAGCTGTCCAACCGCCCGAAGGCCGCCAGATGACCGCCCATGACCCCGCCCTTCAGGACCTGCGCGTCAATGTCGCCCAACCCTTCGAACGGGCGCAGGCGATGCCGAAATCGGTCTATACCTCGGCAAGTTTCGCGGCACTGGAACAGCAGCACGTCTTCGGCCGCGAATGGCTTTGCGCCGGACGGGCCGAGGCGCTGCCCAACCCCGGCGATTACATGACGATGGACATCTCGGGTGAGCCGGTGATCATCCTGCGCGACCGCGACGGCACCCTGCGCGGCCTGTCCAACGTCTGCCGCCACCGGATGTCCACCCTGCTGGAAGGGCGCGGCAACCGGCGGTCGATCGTCTGCCCCTATCATGCCTGGACCTACAACCTGGACGGCAGCTTGCGGGGCGCGCCTGCAATGGCCCGGAACGAGACCTTCTGCAAGGAGGATGTCCGCCTGCCCGCGATCCGGGTGGAAAACTGGCGCGGCTGGATCATGGTGACGCTGAACCCGGATGCGCCGCCGCCCTCGCTGGCGCTTGCAGGCGTGGACCGGCTGGTTGGTCATCTGCCGATGGAAACCTATACCGAAGTCTTCCGCGAAGAGTTCAGCTGGCACACCAACTGGAAGGTGCTGGCCGAGAATTTCATGGAAAGCTATCACCTGCCGGTCTGCCATGCGGGCACCATCGGCGGGGCATCCGACCTGAACAGGATGGAATGCCCCGAGGGCGAAGAGGCGTTCAACTATCACTGGATCCTCAAGAACGATCTGGTGCCTCTGGCGCTGGCACATCCGTCGAACACCACGCTCACGGGCGATGACCGCCGGATCACCTGGCTGCTGGCGATCTATCCCAGCCTGCTGATCACCCTGACGCCGGGCTATTTCTGGTATCTCTCGCTGACGCCGGACGGGCCGGGGAAGGTGAATGTCCTCTTCGGCGGCGGGATGAGTGCGGACTGGATGGCCGACCCGCAAGCGGCCCAGCATCTGAAGGGCGTGAAGGCGCTTCTGGATGATGTGAACGTCGAGGACAAGGGCTGCGTCGAGCGGGTCTATCGCGGCCTTTGCGCCAGGATGTCCGGCCCCGGCGCGCTGAGTCACCTGGAACGCCCGAATTACGATTTTGCCCGCTGGCTCGCCAGCCGGATGCCCTGATCCCAACCGACCTGAAAGAGACCGCAGATGGCCCATATCCGTCACCGCAAGTTCAACACCAAGGACACCTATCCCGAACAGAAGCTGGACAACGACCTGTGCCAGGCCGTTGTCGCGCGGGGCACCACGATCTTCCTGCGCGGCCAGTGCCCGCAGGATCTGGATACTGCCAGGGACATCGGCAGCCATGATCCGGTCGAACAGACCCACAAGGTGATGCAGAACATCCGCCAACTGGTCGAGGAATGCGGCGGCAGGATGGAGCATGTCTGCAAGGTCGTGGTCTATCTGACCGACGTGCGCCACCGCGAGGCGGTCTACCGGACCATGGGGGAATATATCAAGGGCGTGCATCCGGTCTCGACCGGAGTTGTCGTCACGGCGCTGGCCCGGCCCTCCTGGCTGGTCGAGATCGACGCCACCGCCGTCATCCCGGATTGAGCCCGAAGCCGGGGGTTTCACACCCCCGGACCCCCGTGGGGTATTTTCGCAAAGATGAAGCCGGACTGTCTGGCCTGGATTTTCATCTGTCTGGAAATATCCTCTGGGGGTCCGGGGGGCGAAGCGCCCCCGGCGGTGCCACAAGAGGCCCAGCATGACCTTTTCCCTTCTTGCCCGCTGCCCGGAAACCGGGGCGTTCGGAATGGTGATTTCCTCGTCTTCGCCCGCTGTCGCGGCCCGTTGTGCCCATGCGCGAGCCGGGGTGGGTGTGGCGGCGACGCAGAACATCACCGATCCGACGCTGGGGCCAGGGCTTCTGGATCTGATGGCGGCGGGTGCCTCGGCGCCTGAAGCCATGGCGCAGGTGGTGGCCAGGACACCGCATGCCGCCTATCGGCAGCTGATGTGCGTCGATGCCGCCGGCCGGGTGGCCAGTCACTCCGGGGTCAGGACGCTGGGCGTCTGGGCGCTGGCCGAAGGGCAGGGGGCCGTGGCCGGGGGGAACCTGCTGGCCAGTCAGGGTGTGCCTGCCGCCATGCTGGCGGGGTATGGGTCGGCAAGGGGCACGTTCGGCGACCGGCTGGTTGCGGCCCTGCAGGCGGGTGCCGCGGCGGGCGGAGAGGCCGGGCCGGTGCATTCGGCGGGGCTTCTGGTGGTGGACCGCGAAAGCTGGCCCATCGCCTGGCTGCGGGCGGACTGGTCCGAAACCGCGACGCCGATCGAAGAGGTTGCCCGCGCCTGGGCGGTCTATCAGCCCCAGATGGCCGCCTATATCCAGCGCGCCAAAGACCCCGAATGGGCCCCCTCCTACGGGGTGCCCGGAGACGAATAGGGTTTTCCCGGCGCGGGTCTGCGGATAGCGTCGCGCCATGCCCTTGCGCTTTACCCTTCGTCAGCTGGAATATCTGGTCGCCGTGGGCGAGACCGGCTCCATCGCCGCTGCGTCGGATCGGGTCAATGTCTCATCGCCTTCCATCAGCGCGGCCATCGCCCAGCTGGAGCAGGAATTCGGCCTGCAACTGTTCGTGCGCCGCCATGCGCAGGGCCTGTCGCTGACGCAAGGCGGGCGGCAGTTCGTGGACGAGGCGCGCGCGGTTCTGGCGGCAGCAGGGCGGCTGAACGATCTGGCCAATGCGATCACGGGGCAGGTGCGCGGGCCCTTGTCCGTGGGTTGCCTTGTGACCTTTGCGCAGGTGTTGCTTCCGCGTCTGCGGCGCAGTTTCGTGACGCGGCATCCGCAGGTGGATTTCCGGCAATACGAACGGCATCAGGCCGAGATTCTGGACGGTATCCGGCAGGCGCGGCTGGATGTGGCGCTGACCTATGATCTGGACATTCCCGCCGATCTGGCCTTTGTTCCGCTGGTCAAGCTGCCGCCCTATGCATTGTTTCCGGTCGATCATCCGCTGGCGGGGCGCGACCATGTCACGCCGCAGGATCTTGCGCCGCATCCGATGGTCCTGCTCGACCTGCCGTTCTCGACGGATTATTTCATGGAAATCTTCCGCCCCCGTGCCCTGCGCCCCAAAGTGGTGGAGCGCACGCGAGACATGGGGGTGATGCGGGCGATGGTGGCGAACGGCTTTGGCTATTCCATCGCCAACATCAGCCCGCAATCCGATCTTGCCCCGGATGGGCAAAGACTATGCCATGTGCCGCTGCATCAGGCCGATCCGTTGCGGCTGGGCCTGGTGCTGGCCGAAGGGGCAACCTCGGCCCTGACCCTGCGTGCCTTCATCGATCATTGCCGCGAGACCGTGACGGCAAGCAGCCTGACCGGGCCCGACACATGACCCGCGCGCTGATCATCGCGCATGGCCAGCCATCGGACCCCGGCCCTGCCGCGCGGGCGCTGGATCTTCTGGCGGAAAAGGTGGCCGCCCTGCTGCCCGGCTGGCGGATCGGTGCTGCAACACTGGCCGAACCGGGGCGGCTGGACGCCGAGTCGGCCGGGACGCCGGGGCTGGTGTTTCCGCTGTTCATGGCGGGCGGGTGGTTCACCGGGGCGCAGATTCCGGCGCGGTTGCAGGCGGCAGGGGCGACCGGCTGGCGGATGCTGATGCCGCTGGGCAACCTGCCGGGACTGCACGATCTGACCGTGACGATCGCGCAGGAAAGCGGCGCGGCGCGGGTGCTGCTGGCCGCGCATGGATCGTTCAAATCGCGCGCCCCGGCGGCGATCGCCGATCTGGTGGCGGCAGAGATCACCCTGCGCACCGGTCTTCCGGCCTCGGCCGCCTTCATCGAGCAGACGCCCCGTCTGGAGGATGCCACCGGCCATGGACCGGACAGCATCTGCCTGCCGTTCTTTGCCATGGCGGGCGGCCATGTGGAAAAGGATCTGCCCGAGGCTCTGGGCAAAGCGGGCTTTGCCGGGCGTATCCTGCCACCCGTCGGCCTGCATCCGGCGGTGCCTGCGCTGATTGCCGGGGCGCTGCGGCAGGGGTAGGGGGGGCGAGTTTTCGACGAAAACTCGTTTCGGATTTTCGTCGAAAATCCGGGTCCCTGGTCAGACCGTGTGCAGGTAAAGGTCGAAGTCGACCTCGGACACCGTGCGCATCACCCGCGCATATTCCGCCGCCTTGATGGCGGTGAAGGTGCGGTGCATGTCCTCACCCAGCGCCTCCTTCAGGAAGCCCGAGCGTTTCGCCGCCTCGATCGCCGATTTCCAGTCGCTCGGGATGCCGCTGCCGCCATCGTCCTGATAGCCGTTGCCAGTGGTTTCCGGCCCCGGATCGGTCTTTTGCGCCAGTCCGCGGCGGATGCCGGCCAGCACGGTGGCAGCGACCAGATAGGGATTGGCGTCCACGCCGGCCGGGCGGTGTTCGATCCGCCGGGCCCTGATGTCGCCCGCCGGGATGCGCAGGGCGACCGAGCGGTTGTTGACGCCCCAGGTCGGCGACACCGGCGCGTAGGATTGCGAGGCGAAGCGGCGCCAGCTGTTTGCGTGGGGGGCGAAGACCAGCATGGACTCCGCCATCGTCTCTTTCAGCCCGCCAAGGGCGTGCAGGATGGTCGGGTTCCAGTCGCCCTCGACCGCCTCGACGAAGACGTTCTTGCCCGCATCATCCAGCATCGAGACATGGAAATGCATCCCCGAACCGGCGTAATTCTCGTTCGGCTTGGCCATGAAACAGGCGGTCACGCCATGCGCCCGCGCCTGCGCCCGCACGATGCGTTTCAGCCGCATCAGATCGTCAGCGGCCTGCATCACATCGGTGCGGTAATGCAGGGTCAGCTCATACTGGCCGGGGGCATATTCGCTGATCAGTGTTTCGGCGGTGATGCCTGCCAGCTTTGCCCCGGCGTAGATGTCGGAGAAGAGCGGCAGCATCCCGTGCAGGTGATCTACGGAATAGACCTCGGTCTTGCGCGAGGACCGGCCGTCCAGCACGTCGCGGGCGGGTTGCATCTTGCCATCGGGGCCGCGTTCGTTGTCGAGCAGGAAGAACTCCAGCTCGAACGCCCCTGCCGGATGCAGGCCGTCAGCGGACAGCGCGTCCACCTGCCGTTGCAGCGCGTGGCGGGGGTCCGATGTCATCGGTTCGCCGTCCAGCGAATACATCGACATGAAGACCTCGCCGCGGGCCGGGGTGGTGTTGTGCAGCGGCACCAGCGTGCCGGGGATCGGCCAGGCCCGCAGATCGCCATCGCCCTGGTCCCAGATCAGCCCCGTTTCATGCACATCCTCGCCGCAGATGTCCAATCCGAGGATCGAGATCGGCAGATGGCGGCCGGATTTGTAGAAGGACAGCAGTTCATGCCGGCGGATGATCTTGCCGCGGCCGATGCCATTGGCATCGTGCAGCACGATGTCGAACGCCTCTATTTCGGGATGGGCGGCGAGGAAGGCTTCGGCTTCGGCAACGGTCGAGCCGGAGGGGCTGGTCTCGGTCATGTCAGGCTTTCGCGAAAAGATCGGTCAGGATGGCGTCGAAATGGGCGATCAGCCGGTCGATCTGGCGTTTTTTCGTGGCCGGGCTGACCAGCATCATGTTGTGGAAGGGGGCGATCAGGCTGCCCCTGTTGATCAGGCCGGTGTGGATGGCGGCCTCAAGCTGCGGCTGATGGGCGAAACCGGCCTCGGCACCGTTTTTCAAGGGGCCGGTCGCGCAGATGAACTCGACCCGCGCGCCGACGCGGACGACATGCCAGGGCGCGCCATGTTGCGCGATGGATCTGGCCAGGCCATGCGACAGGCGCTCGGCCCCCTTTTCCATATGGGCGTAGTTTTCGGCGGTCATCACCTGCGACAGGTTCGCCACAAGGCAGGCGAATTGCATCGGATTGCCGGAAAGCGTGGTGCCCATGCCAGACCGGCCCGAGGGGCGGTTGTCGTTCACCTCCTCGTACCGCTTCGCGGTCTCGTCGGTCAGCCCCCAGACGGCGGTGGGCATCCCGCCCGCCACGCATTTGCCGACGACGAAGATGTCGGGGCGCAGGGAATGCACGCCGGTATAGCCGCCAAGCCCGGATGAGATCGTATGCGTCTCGTCCATGATCAACAGCGCGCCATGGCGCAGCGAGAGCTGCCGCAGCCCGTCATGAAAGCCGGCATCGGGCAGGACCATGCATGAATTGGTCATCACCGGTTCGGTCAGGATGGCGGCGATTTCGCCCTTGGCCAGCGCGGCCTCGACGCCCGCCAGATCGTTGAATTCGCAGCAGGTGGCTGTAACGGTCAAGTCGTTGATCTGGCCCAGAAGGCCGGGGCTGGTGACGGTGACGCCGTTTTCCAGGCTGACGAAGGTTTCATCCACGGTGCCATGATAGCAGCCGTTGAAGACCAGCACCTTGGGCCGCCCGGTGATGGCGCGGGCAACGCGCAGGGCAAAGCGGTTGGCATCGGTTGCGGTGGTGGCGATCTGCCAGTGGAACCGGCCGAAGCGTTCGGTCAGAAGGCGTCCGGCCTCCAATGAGGCCTCGGTCGGCAGCATGTAGGTCAGGCCGTGGCGGGCCTGCGCGCGGATCGCCTTTGCCACCGGCGCGGGCGAATGGCCGAACATGCTGCCGGTATCGCCAAGGCAGAAATCGTCCAGCCTGTTGCCGTCGATATCCTTGATCCGCGCGCCCTTGGCGCTGGCGACCAGCGGCAGATGCGGCATCGGCCAGTCGGCCATCCAGTGCATCGGCACGCCGGAAAGGAAATTCCCCGCGCCCTTCTTCAGCGCGGCGGCAGCTTTTGGGCGGGCCTTGGCATAGATCGCCGCCTCGCGCGCGGCGAAGGCGGCAAGCCGATCCTTGCGGATCCCGGCGATGGTTTCTGTGGACATGGCGGCACCTCTGGACGCCGCGCACTATGCCGCAAGATTTGATCAAATTGCAAGGGGCGCTGATCGGTGCGGGAGGCGAGCCAGATGCAGGTTTGAACCCATTGCGGACGGTTGGGATGGTGCCGCTATCCCTGACGCTTGAAGGGAGTCCCGGCCGGGTTAACAGCGGCGTCAGCCGCCCCGGCCAGCGCCCGACCGCCCCTGAGGGCGGGCGCTTCTGCGCCGTCAGTCTTCCGCCTGACCCGCAGGAGGGGCCGTGCCATAAAGCGCATCGAACAGCCGTTGGCTGCGCCCACCCGCGGTCGGGCACTGGCCTCTCGTTGCCCTGACCGTCCGCTGCGTCCCGAAAAGCAGCCTGTCTGGCCTTTTACAGCCTTTACAGCCACTTCCCCTCGAAATCCTCGGGCACCAGCACATTATCTCGCCCGAAGTCCTGCAAGGACCGCTCTCCGCACAGGGCCATGGTGATGTCCATCTCACGGCCGATCACCTCCAGCGCGCGGGTCACGCCGGCCTCTCCCATGGCCCCCAGCCCGTGCAGATAAGCGCGGCCGATCATGGTGCCGGTGGCCCCCAGCGCCAGCGCCTTCAGCACGTCCTGACCGGAACGGATGCCGGAATCCAGCCAGATCTCGGTCTTGCCGCCCACGGCGCGGGCGATGGAGGGCAGGACGCGGATCGAGGACAGCGCCCCGTCCAGTTGCCGCCCGCCGTGGTTCGACACCACGATGGCATCGGCCCCGATGTCGGCTGCCTTCTGGGCATCCTCGGCATCCAGCACGCCCTTCAGGATCAGCTTGCCCCCCCATTGGTCGCGGATACGGGCGACCTTGGACCAGTCCAGCTTGGGGTCGAACTGCTCGTTCGTCCAGGCGGTCAGGTCGGCCAGATCGGTCACGCCCTGCACATGGCCGACGATGTTGCGGAACTGGCGGCGGGGCGTCTTCGCCATGCCAAGCGCCCAACGCGGCTTGGTTGCGATGTTCAGAAGGTTCGGGATGGTGGGTTTCGGCGGGCTGGTCAGGCCGTTCTTCAGATCCTTGTGGCGCTGGCCCAGAACCTGCAGGTCCAGCGTCACCACAAGGGCCGAGCATTGCGCCTTTTTCGCCCGCTCGATGATCGCATCGACGAAAGCTTCGTCCCGCATGACGTAAAGCTGGAACCAGAAGCCGGGGCCGGCGTGTTCGGCCACATCCTCGATCGAACAGATGCTCATGGTCGACAGGGTAAAGGGCACACCGAATTTCTTCGCGGCGCGGGCGGCAAGGATCTCGCCATCGGGATGCTGCATGCCGCAGCTGCCCACCGGGGCCAGTGCCACCGGCATCGCCACCTTCTGCCCCAGCATGCTGCCAGAGATGTCACGGTCCGAAAGATCGCGCGCCACCTTCTGCCGCAGCCGGATCCTGGCGAAATCCGAGGTGTTCTCGCGGAAGGTCTGCTCGGTATAGCTGCCGGATTCGCAGTAATCCCAGAACATCCGGGGGGTGCGCTTGCGGTGCAGCCGTTTCAGATCCTCGATGCAGGTGATGACAGACATGGCCTTCCCCAATGCGGAAACTGGTAAGAAGTCTTTACCGAAACAGACGGGCTTGCGCAATCCATGGCAAGAGGTGCCGATTTCTGGAAGAAACCGGGGTGCCGACGCACCGGCGGTTTCCGCTGGCCCTGCCTCTGCGAAGTCACTAGACCCATCGGCGCAAGACACCAAGCTGGGAGCAGGACCGATGCCCTTCGCGCCGCATGGCCGCCATCTGATCGCCGGAGACTGGGTCTCCCATCCCGAAACCTTCCCGAATGCGCCGGTCAGCGGTGATCCGATGCTGTTCTCGGCCGGCACCGTAGCGCATGTCGATGCCGCCGCCCGCGCCGCCGAAGCGGCCTTTCCGGCCTATTCCGCAAAGACGCGCGAAGATCGGGCGGCCTTTCTGGACGCCATCGCCGACGAGATCGAGGCGCGGGGTGCCGACATCACCTGGATCGGCACGCTGGAAACCGGCCTGCCTGCCGCCCGGCTCGAGGGCGAGCGCGGCCGCACCACCGGCCAGCTGCGGCTTTTCGCAAGCCATATCCGCAAGGGCGACTACCTTGACCGTCGCGTGGATGCGGCCCTGCCGGACCGCCAGCCGCTGCCGCGCCCGGAAATCCGGCTGATGCAGCTGCCGGTCGGCCCGGTCGCGGTGTTCGGGGCCTCGAACTTCCCGCTGGCCTTCTCCACCGCCGGGGGTGACACCGCGAGCGCGCTGGCGGCCGGTTGCCCGGTGGTGGTGAAGGGCCATTCCGCCCATCCCGGCACCGCCGAAGTGGTGGCCGAGGCCGTGCTGGCGGCCATCCTGCGCACGGGGATGCCGAAGGGCGTCTTCAGCCTGATCCAGGGCGGCAACCGCAAGGTCGGCGAGGCGGTCGTTACCCATCCAGCCATCCGCGCCGTCGGCTTCACCGGATCGCTGGCCGGGGGGCGGGCGCTGTTCGACCTCTGCGCCGCACGTCCCGATCCGATCCCCTTCTTCGGCGAGCTGGGCTCGGTCAACCCGATGTTCCTGATGCCAACCGCCCTTGCGGCGCGCGGGGAAGCCATCGCAAAAGGCTGGGCCGGATCGCTGACCATGGGCGCGGGCCAGTTCTGCACCAATCCCGGCATTGCCGTGGTGATCGACAGCCCCGCCGCCACCGCCTTCCACGCGCAAGCCAAAGCGGCGGTGGAGCCGACAGCGGCGCAGACCATGCTGACCGACGGCATCGCCTCGGCCTATCGCCACGGCCGCGACCGCATTGCCGGCACGCATGGCGTGCGCGAGGTGCTGACCACGACCTGCGATCTGCGCAACGCCACGCCCTATCTCTTCGCCGTGTCGGGCGATGACTGGCTGGCCAATCATACGCTGGGCGAAGAGGTGTTCGGCCCCCTCGGCCTCATCGTCACCGTGCGCGATTTCGCCCAGATGCAGGCGGTGGCCGAAAGCCTTGAAGGGCAGCTGACCTGTACCCTGCATGTCGATGCCGGCGACCACGCGCAGGCATCTGCCCTGCTGCCGGTGCTGGCCCGCAAGGCCGGACGGGTGCTGGCGAACGGCTTCCCGACCGGGGTCGAGGTCTGCGAAGCCATGGTCCACGGCGGCCCCTATCCCGCAAGCACGAATTTCGGTGCCACCTCGGTCGGCACGATGGCGATCCGCCGCTTCCTGCGGCCGGTCAGCTTCCAGAACATGCCGGCGGATCTGCTGCCGGAAGACCTGCGCTGATCCGCTCTTCCTGCGCCTTCGGTTTGTCATCGCGCGAGGGCGAGCCGGAGGCGAAGGAGGAGCCCTGTCTCAGGCCGAATGCGCCCCGGCAGCCAGCGCCGCCACCGATGCCAGCACCTCGGCCACCGGCCTGCCCGCGCCGATGTCCTTGACGATGGCAGACCCGACCACACAGCCATCCGCCACGCTGGCGATGGTGCGGGCCTGATCGGGCGTGGTGATGCCGAAGCCGACGATCACCGGCAGGTCGGTCGACCGCTTGATCCGCGCCACTTCCGGGCCGACATCCCCGGCCTGCGCTGCCGCCGCCCCGGTGATGCCGGTGATCGAGACGTAATAGACAAAACCGCTGGTGTTCTGCAGCACCTTGGGCAACCGCTTGTCATCGGTGGTCGGCGTCGCCAGCCGGATGAAATTCAGCCCGGCCGCCTGCGCGGGCAGACAGAGTTCGGAATCCTCTTCGGGGGGCAGATCGACGACGATCAGCCCGTCGATCCCGGCCTCCATCGCCTCTTGCAGAAACCGCTCCACCCCGCGGGAATAGATCGGGTTATAATAGCCCATCAGCACGATCGGCGTCGTGGCATTCCCGGCCCGGAAGGTCCGCACCATGGCCAGAACCCTGTCCATTGTCATCCCGCCTTCCAGCGCGCGCTGCCCCGCCAGCTGGATGGTCGGGCCATCCGCCATCGGATCGGTGAAGGGCATCCCCAGCTCGATCACATCGACACCCGCGTCCGGCAGGCCCTGCATCACGGCCAGCGAGGCAGCCTCATCCGGATCTCCACCCATGATATAGGCGACGAAGGCCTTTTTGCCCTCGGCCTTCAGCCGCGCGAAGGTGTCGTCGATCCTGGTCATGCCCATCCCCTGAAATCCACCCTGGCATCTGCCACGGCCGGGCAGGAAAAATCAATGGGGGGCCGAGTCCGGGTTTTCGTCGAAAACTCGCGCTGCGGCACCCGGTCTCCTAGCCAGGCTGCCGCCAGGGTGCCGAGACCATCCAATGCGTGCCGTAACGGTCCTTCAGCATTCCGAACCCGTCTGACCAGAACGTCGGCTGAACCTGCATCATCACCGTGCCGCCTTCGGCCAGCGCCGCGAACAGGCGTTTTGCTTCCACCACCGAAGACGCGATATGGCTGATGGTAATGGCGGCCTGCGGATCGCCCGCATGGCCGGGTGGAAAGTCTGATGCCAGCAGGAGGCGCCCGTTCAGATGCAGGGTCGAATGCATCACGAGGCCCGAGGCTTTCATCGCCTCGGTCGCATCGGGGGCCTGGTCATAGGTCATGATCTCGACCTTGCCGCCGAAGATGGCGGCATAGGCGGTCATCGCCTCGCGGCAATTGCCCTGGAAATGGATATAGGGATCGAAGGACATCGGAGTCTCCTGTGGCGCATGGCGCCAAGACTATGCGCAAGCCGCGAGTCGGGGAACTTGAACCTTGCCGCCACCCCCCGTAGAAGCGGCCCGGTCGCAAGGCTGGCGCCAAAGGAGGGCATCATGGGTTTCAGGATGGGCATCGTCGGGCTGCCGAATGTGGGCAAGTCCACCCTCTTCAACGCGCTGACCCGCACGGCTGCGGCCCAGGCGGCCAACTTCCCCTTCTGCACCATCGAACCGAACGTGGGCGAGGTGGCCGTTCCCGATGCCCGGCTGGACGTGCTGGCCGGGATCGCCGGATCGAAGCAGATCATCCCGACGCGGATGACCTTTGTCGACATCGCCGGCCTTGTGCGCGGCGCATCAAAGGGCGAAGGGCTTGGCAACCAGTTCCTGGCCAATATCCGCGAATGCGACGCCATCGCCCATGTGCTGCGCTGCTTTGAAGACGGCGACATCACCCATGTCGAAGGCCGGATCGACCCGGTGGCCGATGCCGAAACCATCGAGACCGAGCTGATGCTGGCGGATCTGGAATCCATCGAACGCCGCCGCGCCAACCTTGCCCGCAAGATCAAGGGCGGCGACAAGGAAGCGGTCGAGCAGGACCGGCTGCTGACCCTGGCCGAAAAGGCGCTGGCCGAGGGCAAGCCCGCCCGCACGGTCAAGGTGGCCGAGGACGACCTGCGCAACTGGCGTCTTCTGCAGCTCTTGACCTCGAAGCCGGTGCTGTATGTCTGCAACGTCGAAGAGGCGTCGGCCGCCAATGGCAACGGCCAGTCGGCCCGCGTGGCCGAAATGGCGGCGGCGCAGGGCGCGGGTGCTGTGGTGATCTCGGCCCGGATCGAGGAAGAGCTGGCGCAATTGCCGCCCGAGGATGCGGCGGTGTTCCTTGAGGAAATGGGTCTGCATGAGGCTGGTCTCGACCGGCTGATCAAGGCGGGCTACGCGCTTCTGGGCCTGCAGACCTATTTCACCGTAGGGCCGAAAGAGGCCCGCGCCTGGACGATCACCAAGGGCACGCTTGCCCCGCAGGCGGCGGGCGTGATCCATGGAGATTTCGAAAAAGGCTTCATCCGGGCCGAAACCGTGGCCTATGACGATTACGTTGCCGGCAAAGGCGAAGCCGGGGCGAAAGAGGCGGGCAAGTTCCGCGTCGAGGGCAAGACCTATGAGGTCAAGGACGGCGACGTCCTGCATTTCCTGTTCAACGCCTGATCCGCAGCCGAATCGCGCGGCTGAGGGGCGGTGGGTGGATCGGGGAAGGGCCGCCTATTCGGCTGCGGCTTGGCGTGATGCCGAGGTCGCAAGCGCGATCCAGGCGTCGAACTGCGACAGGAACACGCGGCCGTTCAGATCCTGCGCCAGATGCGACTTGCCCAGCCTGTCCATCACCGGGCCCTTGACCTCGGACAGGTGCAGCCCGACGCCCATGTCCTTAAGCCGGTGATTGATGGCCTCAAGGCTTTCCAGCGCCGAATAGTCGACCTCGTTCACCGCCGAGAACATCAGCACGACATTTCGGATCGCGCAGCCTTCGGTGACGCGGCGCTGGATCAGGTCTTCCAGAAAGCGCGCATTGACGAAATACAGGCTTTCGTCCACCCGCAGCGTCAGCAGGGCAGGATCGGTTTCAACTGCGTGGCGATGGATGTTGCGGAAATGCTGGGTGCCGGGGACAAGGCCCACCTCGGCGACATGCGGGCGCGAGGTCTTCATCAGGTGCAACAGCACCGAAAGCACGACACCCGAGGCAACCCCCGCCTCGACCCCCGCCAGCAGCGTGACGGCGATGGTGGCGACGACGGCGCTGAAATCGGCGCGGGAATAGGCCCAGGTCTTCTTCAGGATCGATAGGTCGATCAGGCCCAGCACGGCAACGATGATGGTGGCGGCCAGCGTGGCATTCGGCAGGAAATAGACCAGCGGCGTCAGCGCCACCGCCGCGATGGCAAGGCCGATGGCGGTAAAGGCACCTGCCGCCGGCGTCTCGGCCCCGGCATCGAAATTGACGACCGACCGTGCGAAACCGCCTGTGACCGGATAGCCGCCGGTGAAGGCGGCCCCCAGATTGGCCGCCCCCAGGCCGATCAGCTCCTGATCCGGGTCGATGCGCTGGCGTCTCTTGGCGGCAAGGGTCTGGGCGACCGAGACGCTTTCGACAAAGCCGATCACCGAGATCAGGATCGCGGGCAACAGCAGGCTGCCGATCAGATCAGGCGACAGCGATGGCATGGTCAGCGGCGGCAGGCCCTGCGGCACGGTGCCGACGATCCTGACGCCCCGGTCCGGCAGGCCGAATCCCCAGACCACCAGCGTGGTGGCGACAACCGCCGCGACCGGCCCCGCCTTGGCCAGGATGTCGGCCAGCCGCGGCGGCGTGCCGATCCGCTTCAGCGCCGGTTTCAGATCCCTGCGGACCCAGAACAGGAATCCCGTGGCGGCAAGGCCGATCAGCACTGTGATCCCGCTGGTTTCCCCCAGATGCGCCCAAAGTGCGGCCAGCATCTCGGGCAGGGTCTGCCCGCCGGCCGGAACGCCCAGGATATGCCTCAGCTGGCTGGTGGCGATCAGGATTCCCGAGGCGGTGATGAACCCCGCAATCACCGGATGGCTGAGGAAATTGGCGATGAAGCCCAGCCGCAGCAGGCCCAGCAGCACCAGGATGCCGCCCGACAGCAGGGCCAGCGTCAGCGCCGCCGCCGCATAGCCTGCCGTTCCCTGTGCCGTGACCTCGCCCACCGCCGCCGCTGTCATCAGCGAGACCACCGCCACCGGCCCCACCGCCAGCGCCCGGCTGGTGCCGAACAGGGCATAAAGCACGATCGGCGCGATCGAGGCATAAATCCCCGCCTCGGGCGGCAGCCCCGCCAGCAGCGCATAGGCAAGGCTTTGCGGTATCAGCATGATCGTCACGATCACCGCCGCGATCATGTCGTTGGCAAGGGCCGTCCGGCTGTAACGGCGACCCCAGTCGAGAATCGGGAGATATCGGCGAAGCATTGCTGGTCCTGTCGGGAAAACGGGGGCAGGGGTGGATGGCCGCTATTCCTGGGCCACCTGCACCTTTTCGGGCCGGGCCATCCATTCGCGGCCACGCAGCATTGCCAGCCAGTAGATCGGTGGCAGGATGCGTTCCTTCAGCAGCCAGGCGGCGCGGGTGGGGCGGGTGCCGTCGATCAGCCATTTCGGGAAGCTGGGTTTAAGCGCGCCGCCATAGCCGAATTCCGCCAGCACGATCCTGCCGCGTTCCACCGTCAGGGGGCAGGAGCCGTAGCCGTCATATTGTGCCGCCGCCGAATGCCCGGCGATGTCGGCAACGATGTTCTCGGCCACGGTCGGGGCCTGCTTGCGCGCCGCCGCCGCGGTCTTGGCATTCGGTGCGTTCATCACGTCGCCCAGCGACCAGATGTTGTCAAAGCTCTTGTGCCGCAGGGTCGCCTGATCGACATCCACCCAGCCAGCCGCATCGGCCAGGGGCGAGACGCGGATGAAATCGGGCGCGGTCTGCGGCGGGCAGACATGGATCATGTCGAAATCGACAGTGACGGTCTCGGTTTCAGCGTCGGGTCTGGTCACGCGGAAGGTGGCCTTCTTCGCGGGCCCGTCGACGGCGATCAGGTTGTGGAAGAAATTCAGCGTCGCATCGTATTTCTGCACATAATCCATCAGCGCGGGCACATAATCCTTGACGCCGAACAACACCCCGCCGGCGTTCATGAACTGGATGTCGATGTCTTTCAAAACGCCCGCGCGGTGCCAGGCATCGCCCGAAAGATACATCGCCTTCTGCGGGGCGCCGGCGCATTTGATCGGCATCGGCGGCTGGGTGAACAGCGCGCGGCCGCGCTTCAGGCCCTGAACCAGGTCCCATGTATAGGGCGCAAGGTCATAACGGTAGTTCGAGGTCACGCCGTTGCGGCCCAGGGTCTCGACCAGACCTTCGACCTTGGCCCAGTCCAGCTTCAGCCCCGGACAGACGACGAGGCGGGCGTATTTGACCACCCGGCAGCCGTCAAGGATGACGGCGTTGTTCTGCGGCTCGAACGCGGCGACGGCGGATTTGATCCAGGTGACACCGCGCGGGATCAGCGATCCCATGGCCTTGGCGGTCTGCGCAGCCTTGAAGATGCCGCCGCCCACCATGGTCCAGCCGGGCTGGTAATAATGGGTGTCGGCCGGGTCGATCACGGCAATCGACAGGTCGGGCTTGCGTGACCTGAGACTGGCCGCGACCGAGATCCCGCCCGCCCCGCCGCCGACAATGACCACATCGAAGCTGGCATCGCCGCTTTCGGTGGGGGTCTTGCCGCCATTGGCGATGCGGCGGGCAACGCCGTTCATGTCGTAGCCCGCGGCCTTGGTCATCGCCAGGATTTCGGCGACAGGCCGCTTCTTCGCTTCGTGCAGCGCCCACAGCGTTGCCGAGCGTGTGCCGGTCCGGCAATAAGCCACAACCGGTCGCTGCACCCCGGCCAGCGCGTCACCGAAGGTGGCCACGTCCGCATCGCTCACCATCCCGGCCTTGACCGGGACATAGCGCGCCTCGATTCCGGCAGCGCGGGCCGCCGCATCGATCTCGGAAAAGCCGGGCTGGTCCGCGCCCTCGCCATCCGGGCGATTGCAGATGATCGCCCGGAAACCTGCCGCCTTGATCGCCGCCACATCCGCGGCGGTGATCTGCGGGCAGACGGTGACTTTCGGTGAAATCCGTTTCAACTCCATGGTCGCGCGTCTCCCTGGGGTTCCGTCACAGGCTGTTCACCGGCACTTTCAGCATCGGCCGTCCGTCGCGGTCGGTCGGCACCTCGCCCGCGCGCATGTTCACCTGCAACGACGGGATGATCAGCCGGGGCATCGACAGCGTGGCATCGCGTTCGGTGCGGAACTTGACGAATTCTTCCTTCGTCTTGCCGCCGCCGACGTGGATGTTGTGCGCCTTCTCGTCACCCACCGTGGTCTCCCACTGGATGTCGCGTCCGTTCGGGCCGTAGTCGTGGCACATGAAAAGCCGCATCGCATCGGGCAGGGCCAGCACCTTCTGGATCGAATCGTAGAGCGTCGCCGCATCGCCGCCGGGGAAATCGGCACGAGCCGATCCGCCATCGGGCATGAACAGCGTATCGCCGACAAAGGCCGCATCGCCCATCACATGCACCATGCAGGCCGGGGTGTGGCCGGGGGTGTAGATCGCAAAGGCGGGCATGTTGCCCACCATATAGCTGTCGCCGTCGTCGAACAGACGGTCGAACTGGCTGCCGTCGCGCTGGAATTCGGTGCCTTCGTTGAACACCTTGCCGAAGGTGTCCTGCACGATCAGGATCTTTGATCCGATGCCGATCCTGCCGCCCAGCTTCTGCTGGATATAGGGCGCGGCGGAAAGGTGGTCGGCGTGGACATGGGTCTCGATGATCCATTCCAGCGTCAGCCCCTGTGTCCTGATCTGACGGATCAGCTCGTCGGCGTGGTCATAGGTGATGCGCCCGGCCGCATAGTCGATGTCCATCACGCTGTCGACGATGGCGCAGGCGGTCGAGGTCGGGTCCTTGACGATATAGCTGATGGTATTGGTGGCCTCGTCGAAGAAGGCCTGCACCAGGGGTTTTATGTCCATGCGGACGGGATATTGGATCATGTCGGGTCCTCCGGTTTCTGGATCAGGCCGCAGCGCGGAAGGCGCGGGCCGCAATGGATTGCAGGAAGCGGGCCAGGACCATCCCGGCCAAAAGGGCGGCGGCAAAGGCAAAGACCTCCCACCGTCCGGTGCCCAGGGCAGGCAGCGCGCCGCCGGGGCAGAATCCGGCGATGCCCCAGCCGATGCCGAAGACTGCCGATCCGCCGACCAGTTTCCCGTCGATGACGCGGGATGTCGGCACCACGAATTTCGCCTCCATCAGCGGGGCGGGGCGACGGAAGACCAGACGGTAGCCGATGAAGGTGGTGATCAGCGCGCCGCCCATCACGAAGATCAAGGAAGGATCCCAGGTCCCCGCAATGTCGAAGAAGTTCAGCACCTTGGCCGGATTGGCCATGCCCGAGACCGAGATGCCGGTGCCGAAGACCAGCCCGATGAGATAAAGCGACAGAAGACGCATCGGTCAGGCCCCGATCACATGACGGACAAGGTAGACGGTGACGAAGGTGGTCGCCATGAAGGTCAGTGTGGCGACGATCGACCGCGGTGACAGCCGGGCCATGCCGCAGACCCCGTGGCCCGAGGTGCAGCCCGATCCCCAGCTTGCGCCAAGACCGACGATCAGGCCGCCGACCCCCAGCATCGGCAGGCTGACCGGCACCTGCACCGCAGGCATCCCGCCGCTGACCACCGCCACCGCCAGCGGGCCGCTGACCATGCCCAGCAGCAGCGCCGCCCGCCAGACGAAATCACCCGATGAAACCGGCCGGATCAATCCGGCAACAATCCCGGTGGCCCCCATCACACGACCGGCCACCAGCATCAGCAGCACCGCCGCCAGCCCGATCAGGGCCCCGCCTGCAAGCGAGGCCCAGGGCGTGAACGCCGTCTCGATCACCGCGACACCGGGCAGGTGCGGATGCCAAGGATGCTGTACAGCGGGCAATTGCCGACCAGCGCCGTCAGAATAAAGACGGCGGTGACGGCCAGCGCGGCCCAGTAAAGCACGCCCGTGCCCAGGCTGTCGGTCGCAAAGGCGGCATAGGCCAGCACCGCCGCCATGACGAGGCGCAGGCCCCTGTCGATCTTGCCCATGTTGACGGTCATCTCCGGTCCCCTTGCAGAATCATCCGGGGCACCCTGGCATGACCGGCCTTGCGGCTTTGGTGACTTCGTCACCGATGGCCTGCGCTCAGGCGGCCCCGGCCGACCGCACCAGCCGTTCCAGCCCTGCGCGACCGATCAGCCGCAGTTCGCCGCGCGCCTGTTCGACCCAGCCGCGGCGCTGGAATTCCGCCAGCGTGCGCGAGATCACCTCGCGCGCGGTGCCCAGCTCGGTGCCCAGCGTGGCATGGGTTGCCCGGACGATCTGGTCGGCATCGGCCAGTTCCAGCAGCCGCGACGCCAGCCGGACATCCATCTTCTGAAACACGATGTCGTCGATCAGGGTGAACAGATCGGTGATCCGCCGCGAATAGGCGGCAAAGACGAAGTGCCGGAACACCGTGGACCGGGCGACAAGATCGTCGAAGGTCGCGCGCGGGATGGCAACGGCGGTGACATCGGTTTCGGCAATGCCATCGGCGGAATAATCCTCGAAAGCCAGCATGCAGGCCGTCGTCAGCACGCAGCTTTCGCCCGCATGGACGCGGTAGAGAAACACCTCGCGCCCGGTGTCGGAGCGTTGCTGCACGCGGACGGTGCCGTCCAGCAAAAGCAGCAGGTGGTCCGCCGACTGGCCCGGCGCGAAGACGGCGGTTCCGGCAGGCAGCGCCACGATCTGACTGCCCCGGACCAGATCTGCCCGGATCTCGGCCGGAAGTTTCCGCAGGCCGGAAAAGCGGTCGATCCAGTCGGTGTCTGAGGTCATTCTCGGTCTCCGTTCGGGCAAGGGGGCGAAGCGCCGGGTTGGATATGGCCAGACGGCCGGGGGTACGGAATACCACGCCTTCCGCCCCGCCCGCGCTTTTCCCGGACAGGCAGGCATGGTATGAGGCCGACCCATGACCGAGATTCAGCGCCCCCATCTGACCCCGCCCGGCGGGCACCGCAAGGTGCTGCTGCATTCCTGCTGCGCCCCCTGTTCGGGCGAGGTGATGGAGGCGATGACCGCCAGCGGCATCGACTACACGATCTTCTTTTACAACCCGAACATCCACCCGCAGAAGGAATACCTGCTGCGCAAGGATGAAAACATCCGCTTTGCCGAGAAGGAGGGCGTGGCCTTCGTCGATGCCGATTACGACACCGACAACTGGTTCGCGCGGGCCAAGGGGATGGAATGGGAGCCCGAGCGCGGCATCCGCTGCACTATGTGCTTCGACATGCGGTTCGAACGCACCGCGCTTTACGCGCATGAGAACGGCTTTCCGGTGATGACCTCCAGCTTGGGCATCTCGCGCTGGAAGGACATGAACCAGATCAATGGCTGCGGCGCGCGGGCCGTGGCCCGCTATGACGGGCTGGATTACTGGGATTTCAACTGGCGCAAGGGCGGCGGCTCGAACCGGATGATCGAGATTTCCAAGCGTGAAGAGTTCTACCAGCAGGAATATTGCGGCTGCGTCTATTCCCTGCGCGATACCAATCGCCACCGGCGCGATGTCGGGCGCCCGCAGATCGAGATCGGCACCCTGTATTACAGCAAGGATACGAAAGCGGACTAGGGACGGAAGCCATTGATCTGGTTCGGGTCTTCTGGTCCTTGTGATCAAGCTTTCGGATTTGTGGCGGGGCTCTGTGGACTTGCCCGGAAAATGTGGTGAGCACCAACTGAGGAACCAGGAGGTGTTTTATGGGCAACGGGAACAGACCGACGCCGGAGTTTCGGCGTGAGGCGGTGCGGCTGGCGCTGACCAGCGGTCGGACGCGGCGGGAGATCGCGGAGGATCTGGGCATTGGCTTGTCGACGCTGAGGCAAAGCCCTTTAGAGCATGATGACGCTACACGGAACCGTATCCTGAGTTTCGGATGTAGTTTTCGCATTCCTGCGGGGTGAACTGGTCGATGAGTGATCCGATCCTGCGCCAGACTGCCTCCTTGGTGCGTTCGGCG
>Ga0209570_1000164_pt1 | contig 129481 bp, 124 predicted proteins | sample EBPBio172007_DNA_FD_185861 | JGI IMG/M metagenome (GOLD analysis project Ga0209570, IMG submission 185861) | Wastewater treatment Type I Accumulibacter community from EBPR Bioreactor in Madison, WI, USA - Reactor 1_9/17/2007_ DNA (SPAdes)... | ecosystem: Engineered > Bioreactor > EBPR >... | reverse complement strand
GTTCACGAATGTCCATCGAAAGGGGTTTCGTCATGAAGGCTGGCCTCCATACCCAGCCTCCATGATGAATCAGAAATCCCAACCCAAGGGAATCCCCCCCGATTCACTCAAGCATCATCCCGCTCTAATCCTCGATCGGCAGGTCGGGCAACAGGTCGGCCTGGGCCTTCTCCAGCCGTTGCCCGCCTTTCCATCGGCGGTGAATCCAGAACCACTGGTCCAGATGACGGCGCACCAGCGCTTCGAGGCTGTCGTTCAGGGCCTGTGTCATCGCCTCGGGAGTCGAGGCCGGGATCGGCGGTTCCACCACGATGGTGAAGGACAGGCCGTCGGGGCTGCGGATGCCATAGGTCGGCACCAGCAGGGCATCGTATTTCAGCGCCAGTTCCGCAGCAGACAGCGCGGTCAGCGCGGTCTTGCCGAAAAAGGCCAGCGGGGCGCCATGGCCCATGTTCTGATCGATCAGCATTCCCAGCATGCCGCCGCCGCGCAGGTGGCGCACCATCTCGGCCAGCCCCTTCTTGCCGCGCGGGAACAGCGGGCGGCCGATGTTGCCGATGGCGCGTTCGTAATGCGCGTTGAAGAACGGGTTCGCCATCGGCATGTAAAGCGCGCCCACCCGATAGCCACGCGCGATCAGCGCCGCCCGGCTGGCGTCGTAATTGCCGAAATGGCCGGTGACAAGGATGACCGGGCGGCCAGTGGCATGAGCCGCGGCCAGTGCCTCCACCCCCTCGCCGGTCAGCGGATGGCTGACGGCATGGGCGATGAATTCCTTGCCGGAATAGATCTCGATTACGGTGCGGCCGACATTGTCGGGCACATGCCGGACGATGCGGTCCACCTCGGCCGCGGGCAGGTCGGGCAGGACATGGGCCAGATTGTCCCGGATGCGCTGGCGATAGCCTGCCACGGGTGCGACGATGTGATTGACCGCCCAGCCGCACAGCGGCACCCGCAGCCGGTAGGGCAGCAGCATCAGCCCGCCGATCAGCCCGCGCAGGAAGCGGTCCTGAAGCCAGTGACGCAAGGAAAAGGCGGGTTTGTCAGCGGGTTTCACGTCCGGCGGGCCACAACGGTTTCGCGGTGCCAGACATAAAGGCCCGCCCCCACGATCACAAGCGCGCCGATCAAGGTCCATCGGTCAGGCCATTGGTCGAACAGCAGGATGCCCCAGCCCGCGGCAAAGACGATGCCGAGATAGGCGAAGGGGGCGACGATCCCCGCCTCGGTGATGGAAAAGCTGCGGATGATGCAAAGCTGTGCCCCGGTGCCAAGGCATCCGATCAGCGCGAATTTCCACAGGTCGGGCAGGGCGATCGGCTGCCAGACAAAGGGCAGGGCGGCCCCGGCGACGATGGTGCCGAACAGCGCGGCATAGATCATCGAGCCCCAGACCGATTCCTGCGTGCCGATCCTGCGGGTCAGGATGGCACTGCCGGCATAGGAAAGGGCACAGCACAGCGGCAACACCGCCCACCAGGTGAAGACGCCGCCGCCGGGCCGGATGACGATCAACGCGCCAATCAGCGCCACAACGACGCCGGCGATCCGGCGGGGGCCCAGCCGTTCGCCCAGGAAAAGCGCCGCGCCAAGGGTGATCAGCACGGGGTTGATGTCGGTGATCGCGGTGGCTTCGGCCAGGCCGATATGCGGCAGCGACAGAAAGAAGAAGCTGGTCGCGCCGAACTGGAAGGCCGAGCGCCAGAAATGCAGCACCGGAAAGCGGGTGCGCATCATCCGGCCCAGCCGCGGGCCAAGCAGGATGACCACGATCAGCAATTGCCCGGCAAAGCGGGTCCAGACCACCTGCGGAGCCGGATAGCGGGCAATCAGGCCCTTGGCGGTGGCATCCATCGCGGTGAAGAGCAGGATCGCAAGGATCATCAAGAGGATGCCCCTGGTGGGGCTGGATTGGGGGGCGTTTGTCATGGCGCGGCGACCCTAGGGGCGGGCGGGGACGGGGACAAGGGCAGAAGAAGAGCCGTCTTGCGAAGACGGAGGGCCGGGCGTGGAAAAGGGTGGGGAAAGGGGCAGGGTGGAGCCCTTTGCGGACGGTCGAGGTAGCGGACGGTTGGGATAGGGAACAACAGAGGCCAGCGCCCGGCCGCGGGTGGGCGCATCCAACGGTGCGCAGGCAGCGCTTTATGGTGCGGTCTCTCCCGTGTTGCGAGCGGAGGGCCGACGGCGCAGAAGCGCCCGCCCAGGGGGCGGTCGGGCGCTGGCCGGGGCCGCTGACGCCGCTGTTAACCCGGCCGGGACTTCATACTGAGGGTTGGAAACAGGCGCGTCTTGCCCTGACCGTCCGCTTCGTCCCGCAAACGGACGCACAAGACTCTTCTTGTCTGGCATCGCCGCCGCCCTACTCCTCTTCCTCGGCCACCATCACCAGTTCACCCGAGGCTTCCAGTTCGCGGATGGCACCGATGATCACGTTCATCGCCTCTTCGCCGTCCCTGTCCTTGACCTTGCCGCGCGTTGCCATTTCCTCGCGCAGGCCCTGGGCCATGCGCTGCGAGATGCTGGACAGGATGAATTCGGTCGCCTCTTCCAGATCGGGCTTGCCGGTGGAATAGGCCATCGCCGTCACCACCATGACCTGATCGACCAGCCGCAGGATCTTGGGAATGTCGCGCGGGGCGATGCGGGAGGGGATATGGGGATAGGTGAAGATCGCCTTGCGCACCTTTTCGGCAAAGGCGGCATCCTCGGCCTCCAGCCCCTGAAGCACATCCTCGCGCGTCAGCGCGGGCGAGACGTTCAGGATTGCCCCGACCCTGTCCACCGGATTGACGTCAAAGGCCCGTGCGGGCTGGCTGTCGATCTGGCCCAGAACGGCAAGGCCGATGCGGTTCACGGTTTCGGGGTCGATATTGCCGGTCAGCGACACTGCAAAGGCGATGCGGCGGGCCTTTTCGCCCGGCAGGCGGCCCAGGATGTCGGCGGCGCGCGCCACCGGCAGCTTCGACAACAGGACAGCTGCGACCTCGACCGCCTCTTCCTCGATCACCGGCAACAACTGCGCCACCGGCAGATGCACCAGCCGTTCCCAGGGATCCGTCTTGGAGTTCACCCCGGCCTTGCGGCGCAACCGGCTGGCGGCGGATTGCGAGATATGGCCGTCCATCACGCTCAGCGCGCCTTCGAGACCGCCCGGAAAGGCAAGCCCGACGGTTTCCAGCTGCCCCAGAAATTCGGCCACCACGGAATCCAGCGTCTGCCGGTCGATCAACCGCATCGCGCCCATCTGTTCGGCAAGGGCCGACTGCATCTGTTCGGGCAGTTGCGACAGCGGGATCTTCGCGCCTTCGGCCAGAAGATAACGCACGATCACCGCCGCTTTCTGCCGGGCCGTCAGGGTGCGGGGCGCAACACTGTCGCCCGCCAGCGCGACCATCCGGCGGGCGGGGGTGATCCGGGCAAGTGCCTGATGGTCCTGTGACATCCTGTCCTCCGATTCTGCCGGTGCGGGCAGAGTCGCAGGACAGGCTTAACAAGCCATTTCCGGCAGGCGGCTCAGCTGCTGGGTTGCAGGACGCAGGTTCCCTTGACCATGTCCCAGACCATGCCTTCGGCGCAGGATGAAGCGGTGATCTCCTTGCGGTCATGGCAACCCTGCGCCAGCGCCGCCGAGGAGATGAATGCCAGCGCAAGCGCGCCGAGAGTGACCTTGATCTTCATGTCGCGTCCTTTCTCTGGTCAGGGTCAGAAGGAATAGGTCAGGCCATCCTCGATCGCGCGGGCCAGGGCCAGTTCGGCCCAGGTGCCGCTGCCGCCATGGTCGCGGATCGCCTGCAGATGGCCGCGCGCGGCGTCGATCTCGTTCATCTCGACCAGAAGCTGCCCGTAATAGCTGTGGGTCAGGATGTTGCCGGGGTTCAGCACCAGCGCCGCCTCGTAGGCGTCGATGCCCGCCTCGACATGGCCCGACTTGCGCAGGATGAATCCCTTGTAGGTCATCACCCGGTCGGTTTCGCCTTCGGTCATCGCGGCAAGGACGATCATCGCATTGTCATATTGCCCGGCCCAGGCCAGTTCGCGCACCGCGCCGAACCGCTGGTCGTCGCTGAGGCTGCCGGACTGCGGATCGACGCATTTCTTCTTGGCCTCGTCGAACACCTGACCATTCTCGCAGGTGGTCGTGGTTTCGGTGGGTTTGGGCGGCTCGCTGTCGTCCGATCCTGCGGCAAGGGCAAGGCCGGGCAGGGCGGCGATCAGAAGGGTGGGAAGAAGGCGCATGGGGATACCTCCGTATCGGAAAAAGGATAGCACGAAATCGTGCAGGACAAAGACAGCTTTGGCGGCGATGCGAAAAACCCCGCAGGCCGGTGCGCTGCGGGGTCATTCGTGCCGGAAAATCATCCGCGCGGCAGTTCCGCCGGGAACAGGTCAGCCCTGACCGAAGACGCGGGCAAAGATCGTGTCGACGTGCTTGGTGTGATAGCCGAGGTCGAATTTCTCCTCGATCTCGGCCGGGGTCAGGGCGGCGGTCACTTCGGGATCGGCCAGCAGCTCGGTCTTGAAGTCGGCACCCTTCTCCCAGACTTTCATCGCATTGCGCTGCACAAGGCGATAGCTGTCCTCGCGGCTGACGCCCGCCTGGGTCAGCGCCAGAAGGACGCGCTGGCTCATCACCAGACCTTTGAACTTGTGCAGGTTCTTCAGCATGGTCTCGGGGTAGATCACCAGCTTTTCGATCAGCCCGGCCAGCCGGTGCAGCGCGAAATCCAGCGTGATCGTGGCATCGGGGCCGATCATCCGCTCCACCGAAGAATGCGAGATGTCGCGTTCGTGCCACAGCGCCACATTCTCCAGCGCCGGAATGACCGCCATCCGCACCAGCCGGGCCAGGCCGGTCAGGTTTTCCGACAGCACGGGGTTGCGCTTGTGCGGCATGGCGGAACTGCCCTTCTGGCCGGGGGAAAAGAACTCTTCGGCCTCCAGCACCTCGGTGCGCTGCATGTGGCGGATCTCGATGGCGATGTTCTCGATGCTGCTGGCGATCACCCCCAGCGTGGCGAAGAACATCGCATGGCGGTCGCGCGGGATGACCTGGGTGCTGATCGGCTCGGGCGTCAGGCCCATTGCCTTGCAGACATGCTCCTCGACCGCAGGGTCGATATTGGCGAACGTGCCGACCGCGCCCGAGATTGCCCCGGTCGCCACCTCTTTCCTTGCGTTTTCAAGCCGTTCGCGGTTGCGCTTCATCTCGGCATAGAAGCGGGCGAAGGTCAGGCCCATGGTCGTCGGCTCGGCATGGATTCCGTGACTGCGGCCGATGCGGATGGTGTCCTTATGCTCGAAGGCGCGGGCCTTCAGCGCGGCCAGCACCCGGTCAAGCCCCGCCAGCAGGATGTCGGAGGCACGGACCAGCTGGATGTTCAGCGTGGTGTCCAGCACGTCGGAACTGGTCATGCCCTGGTGGACGAAGCGCGCCTCCTCGGCCCCGATGTGTTCGGCCAGATGGGTCAGGAAGGCGATAACGTCATGCTTGGTGACGGCTTCGATCTCGTCGATGCGGGCGACATCGAAGTCAACGTCCTTCGCGCGCCAGACAGCCTCGGCATTGGCCCTGGGGATCACGCCAAGGGCGGCCTGTGCGTCGCAGGCATGGGCCTCGATCTCGAACCAGATCCTGAAGCGCGTCTCCGGCGACCAGGTCTTCACCATCTCGGGGCGGGAATAGCGCGGGATCATCGGGGCCTCCGGCATGTTCAGGGATCGCCGCCCCCTTACGGCGCGGGGGGGCGGGGTGCAAGGGCTGCCGCCGTTCGTTGTCGCCGCCGTTCGCCATTGGTTAACCAATCGCGGGTTAGGGTCGGCACCGGGCCAGCAGCGGCCCGGCAGGGGGACGGCATGGCGGATGGCTCTGGGCTGGGGATGGGCGTGGCAGGCGGCGGGCCCAATGGCGGGCGCGCAATGGCGGCGATTGCCGGGCTGGCCGCCGGGGCCAGAAACGCTGCCGCCCCGAAACCCCGGCTGTCACGGTCGGACTGGATCATGGCCGGGTTCCGGGCGCTGGTGATCGGCGGGGCCGATGCGATCCGTATCGAGGCGCTTGCGCGTGAACTTGGCGCGACAAAGGGCAGTTTTTATTGGCATTTCAAGGATCTCCACGCGCTTCATGCCGCAATGCTTGCGGCATTTGAAAGCCTGGCCACGACCGAGATCACCTCGGCCGTGCGACGGGCGGGCGATGCGCGGGCGCAGGCGATGCGGCTGGTCGATCTGGTGTCGGCCCAGCCCGAGGCCGAGGCAGGCGGTGCCGCGCTGGAACCCGCCCTGCGCGACTGGGCGCGGGTGGACCAGCTGGCCCGCAGCACGATGGAGCGGGTGGATGCGCAGCGGCTGGCCGATCTTTGTGGGTTCCTGACGCAGGCCGGGATGGACACGGCCCGCGCCGCCGAAGGGGCGGTGCGCTTCTATGCCGCCATGATCGGGCTGGAGGCATTGCGCATCACCTGTGGCGTCGATATGCGGGGACCATTGGCCGCGGTGGCCATGGACATCCTGGAACCGGGTGATTGAAGGCAATCCTCAGTGCCTTGGCCGTGCTGGCTTCACTGCCGGTTCTGGGCGGCTATCTGGGCGCGCTGCATCCTTTGGGTGATTCGCTTGCGGTGTTCCGCTTGCAGGCGGCGGGGCTGCTGGCCGTGATGTCGGCTTTCGCGCTGATGGCCGGGGCGGTGCGCTGGGGCCGGATCGGGATGCTCATGGGCCTTCTGGCCGGGGGGGTGCCGGTGGTCTGGGCCTATGGCACCACACCCGCGCCTGGGGGCGATCTGCGGCTGTATCAGAAGAACATGCTGTATCGGAACGATGCGCTGCCCGATCTGGCGGCCGACATCCGCGCCGCCGCCCCGGATGCGGTGACGCTGCAAGAGGTGTCGCAGGCCAATCTTGCGCTGCTGAACGATCTGGCCCCCGATTTCCCGCATCAGCTGCGCTGCGATGAACCGGGCGCCGGCGGCGGCGCGGTGCTGACCCGGCTGATGCCGGTTCCGGGGGGCGAGTTTTGCGCCCCCGGCCTTGCCGCGATGCAGGTGCAGGGGCCGAAGGGTCCGCTGTGGCTGGTTTCGATCCACCTGCGCTGGCCGTGGCCGCACAATCAGGCGGCCCAGGTGCAGGCGCTGCTCCCGGTGCTGGAAGAGCTGCAAGGCCCGGTGGTGATGGCGGGCGATTTCAACATGGTGCGCTGGTCCTGGGCGTTTTCCGCGCTGACCGCTACCGCCCGCACCAAGGCCGCCGGGCCGGTCTTCGGCAGCTATACCGGCTTTGCCCCCTGGCTGGTGCTGCCGATCGACCATGTGACCGCCCCCGGCGGCGGCCGGGTCATGGCCCGTGACGGTCTTGGCTCCGATCACCTTGGCCTTTTGGCCGATCTGGCGCTTTAGCCCAGAAGGCGGGGATCGAACGGATAGCGGGTCAGGTTCTCGCAGCCGGTTTCGGTGATCAGCACCTGATCCTCCAGCTTGATCGAGAATGTGCCGCCCTCGGGCGAGACCAGCGCCTCGGTGCAAAGCACCATGCCGGGTTCCAGCGCCACCTCGAAGGCCCCGTCCACCCAGCCATCGGCATAGGGCACGAAGGGCCATTCGTCGCACAGGCCCACGCCATGCATCTTGCAGGAATATTTCTGCTTCCAGTATTGGTCTTCCAGCTGGTGCCCGCCGAAGCACAACTCCTTGATCGTCACGCCGGGCTTCAGCCGCGCCTGATGGTCGCGGATATGGTCAAGGCCGTGGTTCATGGCCGAAATCATCGCATTGGTCGGGCGCGTCTCGCCCACCCACCAGGTGCGGGAAATGTCGATGCAGATGCCATAGCTGCCGATCAGGTCGGTGTCGAAGGCAACGATCTCCTCGGGCTGCACGATCCTTGGCCCGCATTCCTGAAACCAGGGGTTCGTGCGCGGCCCCGAGGCCAGCAGCCGGGTTTCGATCCATTCGCCGCCGCGCCGGATGTTGCCCTTGTGCAGTTCGGCCCAGATGTCATCCTCGGAGACGCCGCCTTTCGGCACGTTTTCGCGGGTGAAGGTCTCCATCTCGGCAATCGCGCTTTCGCAGGCGTGATGGGCGCAGCGCATCGCCAGAATCTCGTCCGGTCCCTTGATGGCGCGGGTGCGTTCGGTGACTTCCTCGCCCTCCAGCACCTCGAATCCGGCGCGTTCCAGCGCGCGCAGGCCGGCGACCATGATCTTGTCCACCGCCAGCCGCCGGTTGGTGCCGGCATGGGCGCGCATCACCTCATCGACCTGACCGGCGAAGGAATGCGCGGCGTCTTCCCCCCTGTCGCCGGTGACGGCATAGAAGAACGACGCACCCGAGCGCAGTTCGCGGACCAGCGGGTTGAAGGTCACAAGGAAGGGCGACTGCTTGTATTCCCAGATCACCATATGGCCGTCGGCGCACAGAAGCACGGCGCGGAACGGGTTGTGGCTGTTCCACAGCTGCATGTTGGTGGTGTCGGTGGCATAGCGGATGTTCAGCGGATCGAACAGGAGAAGGCCGCCGATGTCGCGGGCGACCAGCGCCTGCGTCAGCCGTTTCCAGCGAAATTCGCGCATTCTTTCCAGATTGGGCGGGGTCAGCCCCGCTGCCGCCCATTCGGCAAAGGCCAGCTGGGTTGGCCCGATCTCGACCCGGTCGTTGTCGTTGGGGGTGCCGTCGGCAAGGCGATCGTCGCGCGAGGGGTCGATCTTGCGGCGGCTCTGGGAATAGGGCTGGCTCATCACTTGCTCCTTTGCGGGCAGGCTGTCCGCAAAGGGGGCGGCTGACTTGCCGGAAGGCGACGCAAGATGTCGCCTTCCGGCATCGCCCTAGGACTTGGCAGCCGCCCGAGCCGCGATCACCTGCTCCGCCTCGCGCCCGGCCAATTGTTCGAGGTGATGGAAATCGGCGGTGTAGAAGCCGACGCCAAGGGTCTGGCTGCGCAATTCGGTAATCAGCCCCTGCATCTCGGCCGCCGGGATCAGCGCAGAGACTTCGTCCCAGCCCTTCCAGCCCGCCTTGGCGTCGAAGCCCAGCAACTGCCCCCGGCGCGAGGTGGTCAGCCGCTGCGCCTTTGGCGTGAATTCCGACGGCACCGACAGCAGCACTTCCAGCACCGGCTCCAGCAGGACCGGGGCGCAGCCGGGAAGGGCCTCGGCCATCGCCTTGGCCCCGGCCTTCTGGAAGGCGAAGTCGGAACTGTCGACGTTGTGATAGCTGCCATCCGTCAGCACCACGCCCAGATCGACGACCGGAAAGCCCAAGGGGCCGCGGGCCAGCCCGGTTTCCACGCCCTTCTGCACCGCCGGGATATATTGCTTCGGCACCACGCCGCCGGTGATCCGGTCGGAAAAGGCAAAGCCGTCGCCGCGGGCGCGTGGTGCGATCTCAAGCTGGATGTCGGCGAATTCGCCATGGCCGCCGGATTGTTTCTTGTGCCGCGTATGAATCGCCGCTGGCTTGGTGATCGTTTCGCAATAGGAAACACTTGGCGGCGATGTCTTCACCGAAAGCCCGGCCTCGGACTTCAGTTGCGACAACGCGACAGCCAGATGGATATCGCCCTGTCCGGTCAGCAGCGTCTCGCCGGTGTCGGGGCGGCTGTGGACCCGCAGTGCGGGGTCTTCGTCGCACAGCCGGGCCAAAGCGGTGGAAAGCTTGGCCTCATCCGCCGGATGTTCGGCGCGGATCGCCAGTGCTGCCACGGGGGGCGGGGCCTCGGGCCAATCGGCCTGCACATGCAGGGCATCGCCGATCAGGTCGCCCGCCTTGACCTGCGCCATCCGGCCCAGCACCACGACTTCCCCGGTCCCCGCCGCGCCCTTGGCGGTGAACTTGCGGCCCATGGCGGAAGAGACCGATCCCACCCGGTCCGGGCCCAGGGTCAACCCGTCCTTCACCTCGCCCCGCCAGATGCGGGCCAGGGCGGCGCGGCCGGCCTGACCGGACTGGAAGGTCTTGATCACCTGCGCCAGTGGCGTGGCATCGGGCAGGCCCAGCCGGGCCGCCGTGGTGGCGGGGAAGGGGCCGTCGTGGCGCAGCGCCTTCCACAGGCGGCGGACGCCGTTTTCGCCTTCGGCCGCGCCAAAGAACACCGGCACCACCAGATCCTGCTCCAGGTCGCGGGCCAGCGAGGCGTAAAGTTCCTGCGGCGCGGGCACCATGTCGGTCAGCACCTGTTCCAGGATCGCATCGTCGAAATCGGCCAGAGCCTCGATCATCGCGGCACGGGCCGTCGCCTCATCGCCCCTGGCCGTTTCGGGCAGCGGGATCAGGTCCGACGGCTTTTGCGGGTTCCAAGCCCAAGCGCGTTCGCTGACAAGGTCGATCATTCCCGTCACCTGCCCGGCGGCATCGCGCAACGGAATCTCGCGCAGCGCCAGCGGCCGGTCGGACAGCGCCTGAAGCGCGTGGAAGGTGGCGCGCAGCTGTGCTTCGGGGGCGTCCATGCGGTTGACGAAGATCAGATGCGGAATGCGCCGGTCGTCGAGGAATTTCAGCAGGGGCGAGACGGCGATGGCCCGTTCGGGGAAGGGATCGCAGACCACCACGGCCAGATCGGCCACCATCAGCGCGGCACGGCTGTCCGACAGCAGCTCGACCGAGCCGGGGCAGTCGATCAGTGCCCAGTCTTCCTCCATGAAGCGGCAGGAGGCGACCGAAAGTTCGGTCGAGATGCCGCGCGCCCGCGCCTCGGGGGCGCTGTCGCCCACGGTGTTGCGGTCTTTGGCGGTGCCGCGTCGGTCGGTCGCGCCGGCGGTGTGCAAAAGCGCTTCGAAAAGCGTGGTCTTGCCGCTGCCATGCGCCCCAACCAGCGCGGCGCATCGGGTGCCCCGTCTTGCCTCATCGCGGGATTGCTGGCTCATCTCTTCCCTCCCCTTGGCCAAGGGCGGCCAGAAGGGCGGGGCGCGGGGCCAGCGGGGCTGACGGCCGCGTTTCGCCCGGCCGCCGGTTCGGGGCACCATGACCGCGCCCCATGGGTTCACCTTAGCCGCTTTGCGGCGGCTGTCGCGCGGAAATCGCGGGCGACACGGCGCCGCAGGGCTTTTCCTGCGGGGGTGGCTTCGGCTAGCTTCGCCGCATGAAAGACCTGATCCCGCAACCCGCCCCGATCCTGCAATCGCGCCTGCCGTTCCTGCCCTGGATGGACCCGCGAACCGCCCGCCTGCCCGGCATCCTGCCGGTCGTGGGCGAAAGCTGGCTTGAGGTGGACGATGCCTATGCCGCCCAGATGGCCGAGCGCGCGCGTCTGATCACCGAAGTGCCGCAGGTGGTGCATGCTCTGTTGCCCGAGGGCCGGGCGGCCGCGGACGAGCTTTATGCCGTGGTGCTGGACCGGCTGACGCGGATGGAGGGGTTCCGCGTCGGCCCGACATCGGTGCTGCGGCCCGACGGGGTGGAGGTGGCGCTTGACCCCGGCCAGCCGCTGATCACGCTGGGGCGGCTGGTACAGGAAGACCTGTGCCTGATGCAGCAGGACGGGGACGAGCATCGTCTGACCGGCGGAATCCTGTGCTTTCCGGCCAGCTGGACGCTGGCGCAAAAGGTCGGTCGGGCGCTGGTCTCGATCCACGAACCGGTTCAGCCCTATGACGACAGCGTGGCGAAACGGGTGCAGCGGCTGTTCGACGCGATCCGGCCGGGGCAACCGCTGTGGCGGATGAACTTCCTGACCTATGACGACCATGTGCTGCACCAGCCCCGCGCCGAAGGCCAGCGGCGGCCGCGGCCCACCGGGCATTTCTTCGTGCGCTGCGAACGGCAGTGCCTGTTGCGCCTGCCGCAGACGCGGGCGGTGGTCTTCACCATCCACACCTATGTCGTGCTGGCCGAGACGCTGACGCCCGAGGAACAGGCGGCGCTGATGGCGGCGCAGCATTGACCCGCGCGCTGGTGGTTCTGGCGCATCCGGTGCAGGACAGCCTGTGCCGCCATCTGGCAGGGCGGGCAACGGCTGTCGCGCAGGCGCAGGGCTGGGAGGTGGCCTTGCGGGATCTTTGCGAAGATGGCTTTGACCCGCGGCTGACGTCGAATGAAAGATCAAGCTATTACAGTGGCTTTCATGGTGAAGATCAGAATCTGCTTGAAGAGCTGGCGCGGGCGCAGGTGCTGATCCTGGTCTTTCCGACCTGGTGGTTCGGCTTTCCCGCCGTGCTGAAGGGCTGGTTCGACAGGATCTGGGCTCCGGGCACGGCCTTTGACCATGCGCCCGGTTTCGGCCCGATGATCCCGCGCCTGCATGGCCTGCGCGAGGTGCTGGCGATCACGACCATGGGCGCGCCCGGATGGGTGGATTGGCTGGTGATGCGTCGGCCGCTGCGGCGGGTGCTGCGCTGGGGCATCGTCAGGCCCTGTGCCCCGAAGGCCCGCATCAGCTGGCGGGCGCTGTACCGGGCCGAGTCTGTCGGGCCCGGACGGCTGGCGGGGTTCGAGGCCCGGATCGGGCAGGAGATCGCCGCGATGGCGCGGCGGCTCTGATCACTCTTCGCCGACGATCTTGCGCAGATCCTCGCCCTTGATATGGGCGATGGCGGCCATGACGATGCCGACCGGAACCGAGACGACCAGCAGGCCATACCCCAGCATCAGGCCGGATTTCTCGGCCAGCCATTCGCGGCGCCAGGCATAGCTTTCCGCAGCGGCGGGCGCGGCGGGGCGGGGCGCTGCTGTCGGTGCAACGACCGGGCGGCTGCGCTGGTTCTGCGCCGGTTCGTCGCGCAAGAGCGCGCGGATGGCGGCAAGATCGGTGTCATCGGCGGGCATGGCCGAACGTTCAATCCGGCGTGGCGCTGTGGTTTCGGCCTGCGGGGCGCGCCAGGTCGACATGTCGACCGGAGGGGTGACGGGTTGCGGTTCGGGTTCCGCCAGAACCACGCGGGCCGCCCGCGACAGCACGTCGGCCCCGCTTCTGACCGCCCGCGCAGCCGTGCTGGACGAAGGCAGGTATTGCCCGCTGCGGCCCAGCCGTTCGGGAGGCACGCGCCAGCGGCCTTCGGCCATTTCGGTGCCGAAGCCGCGGGCCGACTCCGAACAGCGGCTGAGCAGCCCGGACAGGCTGTCCCGCGCGAAGCGGACCGAGGCCAGCGCAAAGGCGCGCGGCGCGAAAGGGGGGTGCTGGCTGCCGTCCGACCAGATGCGGGGGCGGCTGTCCTTGGGCTGTCTGGGTGCCATGATCACGTCACTACTGAACTACATGACCTTCCTGCGTTGGAATTCGGGCGCGCGCCCGGCGAATCTGTGGCAGGATCGTGGCCTTTGGTCGCCATTGCGGAAACAGAGAATTGAAAAGGCCGCCCGGAGGCGGCCTTTCCTGCATCCTGTCCTGCCGGTCAGCAGGAGTAATACATCTGATACTCGATCGGGTGGGGCGTATGCTCGAAGGCATAGACCTCTTCCCATTTCAGCGCCATGTAGGCTTCAAGCTGGTCGCGGGTGAAGACATCGCCCGCCAGCAGGAAGTCCATGTCCTTCTCCAACTCTTCCAGCGCTTCGCGCAAGCTGCCGCAGACGGTGGGAATTTCGGCCAGTTCTTCGGGCGGCAGGTCGTAGAGATCCTTGTCCGAAGCCGGGCCGGGGTCGATCTTGTTCCTGATGCCGTCAAGGCCGGCCATCATCAGCGCGGCAAAGGCCAGATAGGGGTTTGCCGACGGATCGGGGAAGCGGGCTTCGACACGCTTGGCTTTCGGCGATTCGGTCCACGGAATACGCACGCAGCCCGAGCGGTTGCGGGCCGAGAAGGCGCGCAGGACGGGGGCCTCGAAGCCGGGGATCAGCCGCTTGTAGCTGTTGGTCGACGGGTTGGTCAGCGCGTTCAACGCCTTGGCGTGTTTCAGGATGCCGCCGATGAAATACAGTGCCTCCTGCGACAGGTCGGCGTATTTGTCGCCTGCGAACAGCGGCTTGCCGCCCTTCCAGATCGACATGTTGACGTGCATGCCGCTGCCGTTGTCGCCCTTGATGGGCTTGGGCATGAAGGTCACGGTCTTGCCATAGGCGGCCGCGACGTTGTGGATGACGTATTTGTATTTCTGGATGTTGTCGGCCTGCTCGACCAGTCCGCCGAAGATCATTCCCAGCTCGTGCTGCGCGGTGGCAACCTCGTGGTGATGCTTGTCGACCTTGATGCCCATCCGCTTCATGGTCGAGAGCATTTCCGACCGCAGGTCCTGCGCCGCGTCGATCGGGTTCACCGGGAAATAGCCGCCCTTGTAGCCGGCGCGATGCGCCAGGTTGCCGCCTTCAAAGGCGGTGTCGGTGTTCCAGGCGGCGTCTTCGGCGTCCAGCTGGTAGGAAACCTTGTTCGGCGTGACCGAATAGCGCACGTCGTCGAAGATGAAAAACTCGGCTTCCGGCCCGAAATAGGCCGCGTCACCGACGCCCGAGGATTTCAGATAGGCTTCGGCCTTCAGCGCGGTCTGGCGCGGGCAGCGCGAATAGGCTTCGCCGGTGTCGGGTTCCACCACGTTGCAATGCACGCACAGGGTTTTCTCGGCGTAGAACGGGTCGATATAGACCGAGGCCGCATCGGGCATCAGCTTCATGTCGGACTGGTCGATCGACTTCCAGCCCGCGATCGACGAGCCGTCGAACATGAAGCCTTCCTCGAAGAAATCCTCATCCACCAGGTCGGAGACCAGCGTGACATGCTGGAGCTTGCCCTTGGGGTCGGTGAAGCGGACGTCGACATATTCGATCTCTTCGTCCTTGATCAGTTTCAGAGCTTTCGCAACTGCGCTCATCATGCTGCCTTTCGGTTTGGGTTTCGTTTCGGGCCCTGCGGTCCGGTGTCTTGCGGGGGAACCTGATTTTCGACGAAAATCAGGGGCCAGAAGGTCAGACGGCGTCGTCGCCGGTTTCGCCTGTGCGGATGCGGATGGCCTGTTCGACGGGGGTGACGAAAATCTTGCCGTCGCCGATCTTGTCGGTGCGGGCGGCGCCGACGATGGCCTCGACCGCCTGGTCGACCATGTCATCGGTCAGCACGACCTCGATCTTCACCTTGGGCAGGAAGTCGACGACATATTCGGCGCCGCGATACAGTTCGGTGTGGCCCTTCTGGCGGCCGAAGCCCTTGATCTCGGTCACGGTCAGGCCCTGGATGCCGGCCTCTTGCAGGGCCTCTTTCACCTCATCCAGCTTGAAAGGCTTGATGATCGCCTCGATCTTCTTCATGGGCCGACTCCCCCGTTCCTCGTCTTTGCCCCTCTGACCACTTCCCCGAAGGGCCGACAATGTGACAGGGTTGCAGGGGCGGGTTTCGCGCCGGGAATCCGGGCGTGTCGCCTAAAATTTGTGCAATGCGCCTGATGTGTGGGCGATTTGTGAAAAGGCGTGCCGGCGCATGACCGAACTTCTGACCGCCACGCAGATGCGGGCCATTGAACAGGCGGCAATTGCCAGTGGTCAGGTCACGGGCCTGGAGCTGATGGAGCGCGCCGGGCGCGGCGTGGTCGAGGCGGTGTTCGAGGAATGGCCGGAGTTGAAGGCGACCTCGCACCGGGCGGTGGTCCTGTGCGGGCCGGGCAACAATGGCGGTGACGGGTTCGTCGTCGCGCGGCTGCTGAAGGAATGGGGCTGGCTGGTTCGCGTCACGTTTTTCGGTCAGCCTGACCGACAGCCGGCAGACGCGGCACGGATGCGCGACCTCTGGCTTGCGGCCGAAGGCGAAATGGCCACGGTTTCCTTGCCAATCGAAAGAGACTGGTATCAGCCCGCAATGTGGAGTGACGAGCTTCACGGCGGTCATGCCCTTGTGATCGACGCGCTCTTCGGCACCGGCCTGACCCGGCCGCTTGACGACATGCTGTGTCGCCTCTGGGACAGGCCCTTTGCCGATCTCGAGCTGGAAGAACACGTCACCGTTCATTGCGTTTCGATCGACGTTCCGTCCGGGCTTTGTGCCGACAGCGGCCGAGTGATCTCGACGCGAGGGCGCGCCAATCATCGCGTCGTGTTCCATGCCGACCTGACAGTCGCCTGCGGCTTTCTGAAATGCGGCCATATGCTTGGCGAAGGGCCATGGTATTGCGAAAAGGTGGTGCGGGCCGATCTGGGCTGGCTTGGCCCGATGGGAATTGGACGGCAGGACTATCGTAATCCTGCCATGGGCGCGGTGCGGCTGGCGGGCGGTTTGAATCTGGAAAAGGGGCTCGTCTCCTTACCGAATGGAGACGTTCGTCCGCTTGCCAAGGGCGACAGGAAAAGACGCCCCGAGCATAAATACTCCTACGGTCATGCCCTTGTCCTTTCTGGCCCCTCAGGTCGGGGCGGAGCGGCGCGGCTTTCGGCGCGGGGGGCGTTGCGGATCGGGGCGGGGGTGGTGACGGTGGGGTGTCCTTTGGACGCGATACCCGAAAACGCCGCTCGCCTGGATGCGGTGATGCTGCGGGGGGTGGCGGATGCCGAGGTGCTGGCCGAGGTGTTGGAGGATCAGCGGATCAACGCGCTGTGTCTGGGGCCTGGGATGGGGACCGGCGCGCGCGAGACGGCGTTGATTGGGGTGGCGCTGGCGGGCGCGCGGCCGACGGTTCTGGATGCCGATGCCTTGTGGGCAGGATTCTTTGACGAGGCGGATGCGCTGTTCGGCAAGCTGCATGGGGCTTGCGTCCTCACCCCCCATGCCGGGGAATTCGCGCGGATCTTCCCCGACATCGCGGCAAAGCTGGCCGCACCGGCCACCAAAGGCCCCGCCTTTTCCAAGGTCGATGCCTGCCGCGAGGCCGCCGCCCGCGCCGGCTGCGTGGTGCTGTTCAAGGGGCCGGATACGGTGATTGCCGCGCCGGACGGGCGCTGCGCCATCAATTCGGCGGCCTATGACCGCGCCGCGCCCTGGCTGGCGACGGCAGGCAGTGGCGATGTGCTGGCGGGGTTCATCACCGGGCTGATGGCGCGCGGGTTTTCGCCGTTTGACGCCGCCTGCACCGGGGCCTGGCTGCATGTCGAATGCGCGCTGTCCTTCGGCCCCGGCCTGATCGCCGAGGATCTGCCGGAGGAATTGCCCAAGGTGTTCCGCGCGCTGGGGCTGTGAGAAAAGTTAAGGGGCCGTTCCGAAGAACGACCCCTTGATCCATCAGGTTCTGCCAGGAGCCTTGAAGGAAACTTGGTTCAGGCTGTCACCGTGACCGTCGGGCAGGCCAGTTCCAGCCCGCCTGCATAGATCACTTCGTCCCGCTCGAATGTCAGGGTGAAAAGACGCAGTTCGGTGACGGTCTCGTGCCGGATGTAATCGCCGTCGACCAAACGCTGCGCCTCGACCATTGCCACTTCGCGGCCGAAGACCGCCTTGGCGCGCCAGTCGCGGACCAGAATGGCCTGACCGGGGGCGACGAAGACGTCATCTTCGGGACGGTCATGCCCCAAGGCCGAGGCCGTGACCCGCACCATGGGCACATCGCGCAGCACCGCGACCTGGATATCCTTCAGCACTTTGGAACCCGAGCGGGTGATGACACGGTCGCCCACGGCCAGGTATTGCACCGGCAGTTCGCCGTCCAGCGTCAACACCCTGGTGCCCGCAGTGATCCCGGTGGCCAATACCGCAGCATTTGCGGCTTCGCTGGTCTGGTGGGCGGATGTCAGGATGCTCATCGGGGCCTCGGGACAAATTCACTGTCCCAAGTCTTCACAGCCGACTGTGGCAAGAATTGGCCCGATTGAGGCAATCATCATGACCGCATAGGTTGTGACGTTGGGTCACTATGGCCGGAATGTGGCAAGATTTTCCTCTCGCATCCGCCTTTGGCCTTTGTTAGAAGGGCGCGGAATTTCCGGGCGGACGGGGGCCAACCCTTCTTTGAAGGGCGCGGTCCCCTTGTTCGTATCGGAGGACGAGATGACGGACAGGCACATGCGGGTGTGGCGGAATTGGCAGACGCACCGGATTTAGGTTCCGGCGCCGCAAGGCGTGGGGGTTCAAGTCCCTTCACCCGCACCAGACAAGACAGAAGGACGGAAACATGCAGGTCACCGAGACCCTGAACGAAGGCCTCAAGCGCGGCTATACCATCACCGTGACGGCGGCCGAGCTGGACGCCAAGGTGCAGGAAAAGCTGCTTGAGGCGCAGCCCGAGGTAGAAATCAAGGGCTTTCGCAAAGGGAAGGTGCCGCTGGCGATCCTGAAAAAGCAGTTCGGCCCGCGGATCCTGGGCGATGCCATGCAGGATGCCATCGACGGCGCGATGAAGGACCATTTCGAAAAGACCGGCGACCGGCCTGCGCTGCAACCCGATGTCAAGATGGTGGGTGGCGAAGAGTGGAAAGAGGGCAGCGACGTCGTGGTCGAGATGACCTACGAGAACCTGCCGCCGATCCCGGCCTTCGATGCCGCCAAGATCAAGCTGGAAAAGCTGGTTGTGAAGGCCGATGACAAGGCGGTGGACGAGGCGCTGAAGAACCTGGCCGATGGCGTGAAGTCCTATGACGACCGCAAGAAGGGGGCCAAGGCCAAGGATGGCGATCAGGTGACGATCGACTTCAAGGGCTCGGTCGATGGTGAGCTGTTCGAGGGCGGCACGGCGGATGATTATCCGCTGGTGCTGGGATCGGGGTCTTTCATCCCCGGCTTTGAAGAGCAGCTGGTCGGTGCCAAGGTGGGCGATGAGGTTTCGGTGAACGTCTCGTTCCCGGAAAACTATGGTGCCAAGCACCTGGCGGGCAAGGCTGCGGTCTTTGCCTGCACCGTGAAGGCGGTGAAAGAGGCGAAGGCGGCCGAGGTCGATGACGAACTGGCCAAGAAATACGGCGCCGAGGATCTGGCCGGGCTGAAGACCCAGGTCACGTCGCGGCTTGAGGCGGAATATGCCGGTGCTGCCCGTGCGGTGCTGAAGCGCGCGCTGCTAGACCAGCTGGACGATCTGGTCAAGTTCGACCTGCCGGCCAAGCTGGTCGAGGCGGAAGCCGGGCAGATTGCCCACCAACTCTATCATGAAGAGCATCCCGATGATCACGGCCATAATCACGGGGCGATCGAGCCGACCGACGAACACAAGAAGCTGGCCGAACGCCGGGTGCGTCTGGGCCTGCTTCTGGCCGAGGTCGGCAAGATCGCCGAAGTCACCGTGACGGATGCCGAGATGACCCAGGCTGTTCTGGCCGCCGCACGGCAGTATCCGGGGCAGGAGCGGCAGTTCTTCGAATTCGTGCAGAAGAATCCCCAGATGCAGCAGCAGCTGCGCGCGCCGGTCTTTGAAGACAAGGTGATCGACCATATCGTCGGTCAGGCCAAGGTGACGGAGAAGGAAGTTTCGAAAGAGAAACTGGAAAAGGCCGTCGAGGCGCTGGACGAAATGTAAGACACTGATTTTCGACGAAAATCAGGGGGCCGCGTCCATATGGGCGCGGTCCTTGTCTTTTCCGGCCCTGTCAGCGAAAGGTTTCCGCCGGATCGGCGGGGGCTGTCGGCTCGGGCTGGCGGATGACGTAAAGGCCGGCGGCGATGATCACCGCGATGCCGACCCAGCCCATCGCATCGGGCAGGTCGCGCCAGAACATCCACCCCCACAACAGGCCCCAGAACATGAAGCTGTATTCAAAGGGGGCGACGGCCGATGAGGGGGCCATCTTGTAGGCCTGCGTCAGCAGCGTCAGGCCGATGGCGGCGATAAGACCGCAGGCCCCCATCAGCAGCAGGTCGCCGGGCGGTGGCGAGACCCAGCCGCGCGTCAGGAAGGCCATGGCGGGGTGGCTGTCTGCGGCGAACCGGCCCGAACCATAGATCGCCGCCAGCACCAGGGCGCAAAGCAGAAAACAGATATTGCCCCAGAACGCCATTGCAGCGGCCGTTTCGGTGCGGCCCATCGGTCGGGCAACCACCATCGACACCGCATAACCGAAGGCCCCGAGAATCGGCAGCAGGGCGGCGGGCTGAAAGCCCGAGGCCCCCGGCTGGACGATCAGCAGGACACCGGCAAAGCCCATGCAGACCGCAACGGCAGCCGCGGGCGAGACCGTCTCGCGAAGGATCAGCGCGGCGGCGAGGGTGATGAACAGCGGTGCCATGAAGAACAGCGCCACCGTCTCGGCCATCGGCAGCACGGCCAGACCCAGATAATAGGCGGTATAAGCCAGAAAATTCAGCGCGCCGCGCGCCAGCATCTTCCACCAGCCCGGCGTGGTGATGGTGGTGAGGCGGCCGTCGAACCAGCGCGTGATCAGCAGCAGGCAGGGCAGGGCGACCAGGCTGCGGATCACCATGGCCTGATGCAGCGGGTAATCGCCCGACAAGAGCTTCAGGATCAGGTCCTGAACGGAAAAGATGGCGATGCCTGTCACAAGGCAGAGGATACCGATCCGGGTCTGGGAAAGCGCGGGCATGATGCCGCGATGGTGGCCAAGGCGGCGACGGTTGCGCCGCTGATTGCGACGCGGCCCGGTCGCAATCGGGCCGCCGCGGCGCAATGAAAAACCGCGCCGGGTTGCCCCGGCGCGGCCTGTTTCCCAAGACGGGAACGATCACTCGTCGGCGGTTGCGGCCCCGATGTCGTCGAACAGCTCACTGATTTCGAATTCGGCGGCGGCTTCGGCTTCGGCGGCCAGTTCCTGAATCGACTTGCCCGAAGCCTGGAGTTCGGCCTCTTCGGTCGACCGGGCGACGTTCAGCTTGATCGTGGCGGTCACTTCGGGGTGCAGCACCACCGAAACTTCATGAATGCCCAGATCCTTGATCGGCTTGACCAGCACGACCTGGCCACGCGCCACGGTGAACCCGGCTTCGGTCGCGGCTTCGGACGCATCGCGCGCCGTGACCGAGCCATAAAGCGCACCGGCATCCGAGGCAGAACGAATCACCACGAAGGTCTGACCGTTCAGCTTCTCAGCGACGGCTTCGGCTTCCTTCCTGGTTTCCAGGTTCTCGGCAACGAGTTGCGCCTTGCGGCCTTCGAAGCTCTTGACGTTGGCTTCCGACGCACGCAGCGCCTTGCCTTGCGGCAGAAGGAAGTTGCGGGCGTAGCCGTCCTTGACGTTCACGACTTCGCCCATCTGGCCAAGCTTGGCCACACGTTCCAGAAGGATGACTTGCATGTCTGTCGCTCCTTATTTCACGGCATAGGGCAGCAGGGCGAGGAAGCGGGCGCGCTTGATGGCGGTCGCCAGTTCACGCTGCTTCTTGGCCGAGACGGCGGTGATGCGCGAGGGCACGATCTTGCCGCGCTCGGAGATGTAGCGCTGCAGAAGACGGGTGTCCTTGTAGTCGATCGCCGGAGCGTTGTCGCCCGAGAAGGGGCAAACCTTGCGGCGGCGGAAAAACGGTTTGTTCGCCATGGTTTATGAACCTTTCCTGACGTTGATCAACGACGCTCGCGACGGTCGAAACCGCCACGGTCGCCACCCCGGTCGCCCCGATCCCCCCGGTCGCCGCGGTCTTCGCGGTCGCCACGGCCTTCACGCTCATCGCGCTTCTGCATCTGGATCGAGGGGCCTTCGGCGTGCTTGTCGACCTTGATGGTCAGCACGCGCATGACATCGTCATGCAAGCGCATCAGGCGTTCCATCTCCTGCACCGCCGCCGCCGGGGCGTCGGATTTCAGCAGGGAATAGTGGCCCTTGCGGTTCTTGTTGATCTTGTAGGCCATGGTCTTCACGCCCCAGTATTCGGATTCGACGACCTTGCCGCCGTTGTCCGAAAGGACCGTGGAGAAATGTTCGACAAGGCCTTCGGCCTGCGCGTTGGACAGATCCTGACGCGCGATGAAGACATGCTCATACAGCGGCATGTGCGTTCCTTCGTCTCGGGGCGGCTTCAACGGACGGGCAGGACTTTCCGCGGCCCGTCCACGAGAGGCATCGCCGGTTCATGGGTCAATGCGGAAAGATGCGGCCTTATACGGGTTTTGCTGCCCGGTGCAACCCCCGGCCTGCCGCTATCGCGCCGACAGCGGCAGGCCGAAGATGCGGTCGAAGGCCCAGGTGAAGGCAAGGGTATAGATGGCGAAGAAGGCGATCAGCCCGGCGTCGTACAGAAACGCCTCGATCAGCCCGATGCCCATCCAGAACGCCAGCCAGGGCACCAGCAGCAGCATCAGCCCGCCTTCGAACAGGGCGCCATGCAGCAGGCGGCGCTTCAGGTCGCGGCCGCGTTTGGGCTGGCGCTTTTCCCAGCGCTCGAACAGCCAGTTGAAACCATAGTTGTAGGCCAGTGCCACGATCATCGCCCCGGCCGAAGCTCCGCCTGCCGTGCCGACATCGCTGCCGGAAAACAGCATCAGCCCGGCCGTGCTGAGCAGAAGGCCGATGCCTTCGAACAGCAGGGCGAACAGGATGCGGCGGCGGGCCGGGGACAGGTCTTGCATCATGCGCGCAAGATAGGGCGAGGGCTGCATCATGCAATGGCGTGCTGCCGTTCCCGAGGAAACTGCGCGATCACGCACCTGCGCGGCAATGTGATGTTCGCAGGCGCGCAGGCGCTGTTCGTCAGCGCCGGATTGTGCAGATGCAGCATCGCCCGCACCTTGCCGCCCGAGTTTCAACCCACTGAAAGGACTGACCGAATGATCCGTGCCTCTGCCTTCGCCCTTGCCCTGCTGGCCGCCACACCGGCCCTGGCCGAACCCGAGACATATACCCTGGACGCCAGCCACAGCCAGATCGTGTTCAGCTACAACCATCTTGGGTTTTCCACGTCCTACGGCATGTTCTCGGGCTTCAACGGCGAGATCGTCTTCGATCAGGCCGATCCGGCGAAATCCTCGGTGACGGTGTCCTTTCCGGTCAGGACCATGCTGACCGGCTGGCAGGAGCGGTTCGATCACCTGATGTCGCCCGATTTCTTTGGCGCGGCCGAGGATGAGATGGTGACGTTCAAATCCACCGCGATCGAGGTGACGGGGGAAAAGACCGCGCGGATCACCGGCGATCTGACACTGAACGAAGTGACCAAACCGGTGGTGCTGGAGGCCACGCTGAACCAGATCGGCGATCATCCGATGATGAACCAGCCCTGGGCCGGGTTCTCGGCCACGACGACGCTGATCCGGTCCGAGTTCAACCTTGGCCTTTATGCGCCGTTCATCGCCGACGAGGTGCAGGTGCAGATCTCGGTCGAGGCGGCCAAGGTCCAGTGACCTGAACGGACCGCCAGACAGGAAGGGGCCGCCGGTTTGACCGGCGGCCCTTTTTCGTTGGCGTGGTCAGCCCGCGCGTTTCGCCAGCAGGGTGACGTCGACATCGACGGTAAAGCCCACCGTCTTGTCATCCTTGTAGCTGGGGCCCATGCCGAAATCGCGCCGGTCCAGCCTGATCCTGGCCGCCATCCGGGCCGTGTCGCCGTCGATGGCAAGGGTGAAGGGCAGGGTGACGGGCACCTCGGTGCCGCGCAGGGTCAGGGTGCCTTTCGCCTCGAAACCATCGCCGGCTGGGGCAATATCGCCTGTGAACGCCGCACCGGGATGGGCGGCGACGTCAAAGAACTCGGGGCCTTTGGCCTGATCCGTCACCGAACCCAGGGTCACTTTGGTGGTGTCGATCTGGACCGCCACCCGGCCGGTGCCGCTGGCTTCGTCAAAGTCGATCACCGCCGTCCAGGTGGGCAGGCTGCCCTGCACCTCTTGACCCATCTGCTGCACGGCAAGGGCAATCGTCCCCTCCTGCACCTGCCAGTTGCCGCCGGTTGTCCCGACTGAGGCATCGGGTGCCGGGGCTTCGGCCACCGGAGAGTCCGTTGAGCGGCTTGCCAGCGCCCAGGCCCCGGCTCCGCCCGCGACAAAGACCGCCAGTGCCACCAGCGCCGGGGCAAGGCTGATGTGCGCCGTCCCCGGCTTGCCCGCTTCGGTGCCGACCGCCATCCGCGCCAGGGTCAGGTCGCGGTCGATCAGCGCATGTTTCAGCGCCCCCAGCACATGCAGGGCGACAGAGACCAGCAGGACCTTGGTGAACAGCCAATGCGCCGCACCGGCGGCCCCGGCCACGGTTTCCGAGGTGGGGACGAAGGGCAGGCCCTGACCCAGCGGCCACAGGATCGGGGCAAAGCCGGTCGTCGCGGCGTGATGCACCCAACCGGAGAGCGGGACCACCACCAGCGAAAGGTAAAGCGCCCAATGCACGGCCTCGGCCACGAAGGTCTCGGCCCGTCGCTGCGGATGCAGGGGCACGGGTTTCGGACCGGACAGCGCCCAGAGGATGCGGATCAGCGCCACGAAAAACACCGCCACGCCCAATGTCTTGTGAACCGAGAAGACCTGTGCCTTGAAGGCCAGCGCCTCGGATGTGTCGAAGGGCAGGCCGTCGGCGATCATCCCCAGCGGGAAGGCGGCGAAGATCAGCAGGGCGGTCAGCCAGTGCAGGCCGCGTGCGACGCTGCCATAGCGGATGGGGGAATTGCTTGCGGGCATGGGGAATCCTGTGTGGCTTTGTCGGCACCATAACAGCGGTTGTGCGGAGCGGAATGTTCCCGGTGGCACAGGGCCTGTGCGGCCAGCCGAAAGCCCCGGCGCGGGGGCGAAGGCTCTGCCGTTGCCCTTTTCGCCCCCGTTCGCTATGCCAAGTCAAACGATCAGGAGAGGACGGGCATGAGCCGCGCATTCGTGTTTCCGGGGCAGGGTGCCCAGACCATCGGCATGGGCAAGGCGTTGGCCGAAGCCTATCCGGCGGCAAAAGCCGTGTTCGACGAAGTGGATGCGGCGCTGGGGGAAAAGCTGTCCGCGCTGATCTGGGACGGCGAGATTGCCGAACTGACGCTGACGCAGAACGCCCAGCCGGCGTTGATGGCAACCTCTCTGGCGGCCATTGCGGCGCTGAAATCCGAAGGCATCACGGTGGAAAGCCATGCCGCCTTTGTCGCGGGCCACAGCCTTGGGGAATATTCGGCGCTTTGTGCGGCCGGGGCGCTGAGCCTGTCGGACACCGCCCGCTTGTTGCGGCTGCGCGGGCAGGCGATGCAGGAGGCGGTGCCGGTGGGCGTGGGGGCGATGGCGGCGCTGCTGGGGCTGGATTTCGAGACGGCGAAGGCCGTTGCCGAAGAGGCGGCGCAGGGCGAGGTCTGTCAGGCGGCGAATGACAACGATCCCGCGCAGGTGGTCGTTTCGGGTCACAAGGCTGCGGTGGAACGGGCGGTCGAGATCGCCAAGGCAAGGGGGGCAAAACGCGCATTGTTGCTGCCGGTGTCTGCCCCCTTCCACTGTGCCCTGATGCAGCCCGCCGCACACAAGATGGCCGAGGCTCTGTCGGCGGTGGTGATCTCGAAACCGGCCGTGCCCGTCGTGGTGAACGTGCGGGCCGAGGCGGTGACGGAACCCGACCGGATCTTCGATCTTCTGGTGGCGCAGGTGACGGGATCGGTGCGCTGGCGGGAATCGGTGCTGTGGATGGAAACCGCCGGTGTGCGCGATTTCTGGGAAATCGGTGCGGGCAAGGCGCTGTCGGGAATGATCAGGCGGATCGTCTCGGGCGATGTGGCCTTGCGCGCGGTCGGCTCGCCCGAGGATGTTGCAGCCGCCAGGGGCTGAGACGATTTTTTCGACGAAAAATCGAAACCGGCGACAGGAATGACAAGGAGTGACCTCATGTTCGATCTGACGGGGAAGACGGCGCTGGTGACGGGCGCTTCGGGCGGGATCGGGGCCGATATCGCCCGTGTGCTGCATGGGGCGGGGGCGGTTGTCGGGCTGTCGGGCACGCGGGTCGGGCCGCTGGAGGATCTGGCGGCCGAACTGGGCGGGCGTGCCCATGTGCTGCCCTGCAACCTGTCGGACCCGGCCGAGGTGGAAGGCCTGGTCAAGCGTGCGGTCGAGGCGATGGGAGCGGTGGACATTCTGGTCAACAATGCCGGGATCACCCGTGACGGACTTGTGATGCGGATGTCGGATGATGACTGGCAATCGGTGATCGACGTGAACCTGACCGCCACCTTCCGGCTGTGCCGCGCCGCCATCCGCGGCATGATGAAGGCGCGCTGGGGGCGGATCGTGAATATCTCGTCCGTGGTCGGCACCACCGGCAACGGCGGACAGGTGAACTATGCCGCGTCGAAGGCCGGGATGGTGGGGCTGTCGAAGTCGCTGGCGGCCGAAGTGGCCAGCCGGGGCATAACGGTGAACTGCGTGGCACCTGGCTTCATCGAGACCGCGATGACCGACAAGCTGAACGAGGCGCAGCGCGCGGGGATTCTGGAGGCGGTGCCCGCGGGACGGATGGGCACACCGGCCGAGATTGCGGCGGCTGTGCTGTATCTGGCTTCGGTCGAGGCGGGCTATGTCACCGGTGCCACCTTGCATGTGAATGGCGGAATGGCCATGATCTGAGCGGGGCAGGGCTTCTCCCATGGCCTTGGGGAAAGCGTTTGCGTAACATCGCGCCTGTTGCTATAGGCGCGCAGAATTCGCCGGGGTGACTCGGGTCGAGTGGCCGGACGAGCGGCCGAAACGCCCGCTGGGGCAGGACCAATCAGACCGGTGCGCAAAGCCCGGACAACAAGAGGAAGTGACATGAGCGACATCGCCGATCGCGTGAAGAAGATCGTCGTCGAGCATCTGGGCGTCGAAGAGGACAAGGTGACCGAGACTGCCTCGTTCATCGACGATCTGGGCGCGGATTCGCTGGACACCGTGGAACTGGTCATGGCTTTCGAGGAAGAATTCGGCATCGAGATCCCGGATGACGCCGCCGAGACCATCCAGACCTTCGGCGATGCGGTGAAGTTCATCTCCTCGGCCGCCTGAGGTTTCGTTTCCCTTTCGGGGAAGGCAGGGCACCCTTCGGGGTGCCCTTTGCATTCGGGGCGGGCCTTTGCCGGTGCCGACCGGGCTGACTTGCCATGGGGCCATCTGTCCCTGCATCCTTTGGATGCGGACACAGGCGGAGGGCAGGGCATGGCGGGCAATCAGGCGCTTGGCACGATGTTCGGGGCGGCGGCGGTCGATACCTTCATGGGCATCCCGCGCTGCCGCGACCTGTCGCGCCTGCCTGCAAGGATCGCGCTGATCGGCGCGGATGGCTGCACGCCTTATCCGGCGGTCGGGTTCTATTGCGCCGGGGGGCCTGCGGCGATCCGGGCGGCGGGGGCGGCCTATGCGGCCAATCTGGCGCATGTGGATTTCGATCTGGGCGGGCCGGTGTTCCCGGCGGTTGTGGATGCCGTCGATGCGGGCGATCTGCCGCAGGACCCGGAGGATGCGGCGGGAAACCGGGCGCGGATCTTCGGGGCGGTTTCTCAGGTGCTGGACCGGGGCGCGGTGCCGGTCCTGATCGGTGGGGATGACAGCCTGCCGATCCCGATGCTGGAGGCTTTCGGGGCCAGGGGAAAGACCTATACGATCCTTCAGATCGACGCCCATATCGACTGGCGCGACGAGGTGGGCGGAGAGCGGCTGGGCCTGTCGTCGACCATGCGGCGCGCGTCCGAGATGGGGCATGTCGAGCGGATCGTGCAACTGGGCGCGCGGGGGATCGGATCGGCGCGCGCGGTGGACTTGCAGGATGCTCTGGACTGGGGGGTGGAGTTCGTTCCGGCAGGAGAGGTGGCCCGGAACGGCGTGTGGCGCGCGGTGGATCTGATTCCCGACGGGGCCGAGGTGATCATCTGTCTGGATGTGGATGCGCTTGACCCTTCGGTGATGCCGGCAGTGATCGGCCGGACGGCGGGGGGACTGTCCTACTGGCAGGTGCTGGAGCTGGTGGGGGCGGTGGCCGAAAAGGCGCGGATTGCCGGCTTCGACATGGTGGAATTCATGCCCGAGCGCGATATCGACGGGCTGGGGGCGATGGTGGCGGCGCAATTGCTGGCGGGCGTGATGGGCATCGTGGCGCGTCAGGGCTAGGATCGGGGGTGGTGGAGGCCGGGCGCGGGCGGTAGGTTGCGACATGACCGAAAACCTGCCGCCATGCCCCGAATGTTCCTCTGCCTATGTCTATCAGGTGGATGCCCTTCTGACCTGCCCCGAATGCGGCCATGAATGGCAGCCTGGGGCCGGGGTGGAGGCCGTGGCCGAGGTGCGCGACGCCGTCGGCAACATCCTGCGCGACGGGGATAGCGTGACGGTGATCAAGGATCTGAAGGTGAAGGGATCATCGCAGGTTGTGAAGGTCGGCACCAAGGTGCGCGGCATCCGTCTGGTCGAGGGTGATCATGACATCGATTGCAGGATTCCCGGCATCGGCGAGATGGGGTTGAAGTCGCAATTCGTGAAGAAGGTTCAGGACTAGGGTCATCGAGGTGATCCGGGTCGCCGGTAGCTGCGCGGCCTGCCGCCACAGTGCGGCCCCGTGGTTGCGTGGGCTTTGGCCCGCGTGTATCACCCGCTGAATGCCTTTGATTGCCTTGAGGAGAGCGGAATGCGTCGTGTCGTCGTCACGGGTCTGGGAATGGTCACGCCGCTGGCCTCGGGCGTCGAAGAGACATGGAGCCGCCTCCTGGCCGGACAATCCGGGGCCGGGCCGATCACCCGGTTCGATCCGGCGAATGTGGTGACGCAATATGCCTGCGAGATCCCGTTCGGCGATGGCACGGACGGCACCTTCAATCCCGATGACTGGATGGAGCCGAAGGACCGCCGCAAGGTGGATGATTTCATCCTGTACGGCATCGCGGCGGCCACGCAGGCGGTGAAGGATTCAGGCTGGGAGCCGCAGACCGAGGACGACCGGGAACGCACCGGGGTGATGATCGGATCGGGGATCGGCGGGCTGACCTCGATCGCGGAAACCGCGGTGCTGATCAAGGAAAAAGGGCCGAAGCGGGTGTCGCCCTTCTTCATTCCGGGGGCGCTGATCAATCTGGTGTCAGGACAGGTGTCGATCAAGTTCGGCTTCAAGGGGCCGAACCATGCGGTTGTCACCGCCTGTTCGACCGGGGCCCATGCGATTGGCGATGCGGCGCGGCTGATCATGATCGGCGATGCCGATGTGATGGTGGCGGGTGGGGCGGAAAGCCCGATTTCCGAGATCGGCATCGCCGGATTCAACGCCTGCAAGGCGCTGTCCACAAAGCGGGCCGACGCGCCGCAGAAGGCCAGCCGCCCCTATGACGCCGACCGCGACGGATTCGTCATGGGCGAGGGCGCGGGCTGCGTGGTGCTGGAGGAATACGAACATGCCAAAGCCCGCGGCGCGAAGATCTATGCCGAGGTTCTGGGCTATGGCCTGTCGGGCGATGCCTATCACATCACCGCGCCTTCCGAGGACGGCGACGGCGGCTATCGCAGCATGAAGGCGGCGCTGAACCGGGCCGGGCTGACGCCTGCGGATGTGGATTACATCAACGCCCATGGCACCAGCACCATGGCCGATACCATCGAACTGGGCGCGGTAGAGCGGCTGTTGGGCGATGCGGCGGGCAAGGCCACGATGTCATCGACCAAGTCGAGCATCGGGCATCTGTTGGGGGCGGCCGGCGCGGTGGAGGCGATCTTCTGCGTGCTGGCCATCCGCGACCAGGTGGCGCCGCCGACGATCAACCTGGACAATCCCGCCGTCACGCCGAAGCTGGACCTGGCCCCGAACACGGCGGTGAAGCGCCGGATCGACGTGGCCCTGTCGAACAGCTTCGGCTTTGGCGGCACCAATGCCAGCCTGGTGCTGGGACGGGTGAAATAAGGCATGTGGAGAAGCATCGCCTCGAACGCGCTGACGCTGTTCATCGTGATCCTGATCGCGGCGGCGGGGGCGGTGGCCTGGGGCCGGAATGAGTTTGTGAAGCCCGGACCGCTGGCGGAATCGATCTGTCTGCGGGTGGAGGGCGGTGCGTCGCTGGGCGGGGTCAGCCGCAATCTTGAGGATCGCGGCGCGATTTCGGATGCGCGGATCTTTCGCATCGGCGCGGATTATGCAGGCAAGTCAAGCGAGCTGAAGCGCGGTTCCTACCTGATCAAGCCCGGCACCTCGATGGCGGATGTGCTGGCGGCCATCACCACGGCGGGGGCGTCGACCTGCGGGCAGGAGGTGAATTTCGTCATCGGGGTGGCCAGCATCAACGTGGTCTTGCGCGAGCTGGACCCGGCGACGCAAAGCTTTGTCGAAGTGGCGAAATTCGATCCGGCCGGGGAGATTCCGGCAGAATATACCGAAGCGGTGGCGGAACCGGACCTGCGCTATCAGATCACCGTGGTTGAAGGTGTGACCAGCTGGCAGGTGGTGGACGGCCTGCGCAAGGCGGATTTCCTTGACGGAGAGATCGCCGAGGTTCCGGCCGAAGGCTCGCTTGCCCCCAAGGCCTATGAGGTGCTGAAGGGCGGCGCGCGGCAGGATCTGATCGACAAGATGGCGACGGATCAGGCAGCCACGCTGGCGCGGCTGTGGGAGGAGCGGTCGGATGATCTGCCCTATGACACGCCCGAGAAGGCGATGGTCATGGCCAGCATCGTGGAAAAGGAAACCGGGATCGCGGATGAGCGTGCGCTGGTGGCCTCGGTCTTCGTGAACAGGTTGCGGCAGGGGATGCGGCTGCAGACCGACCCGACGGTGATCTATGGCATCACCAAGGGCGAGGGTGTGCTGGGCCGCGGGCTGCGGCAGAGCGAATTGCGGCGCGAGACGCCCTACAACACCTATGTGATCGACGGTCTGCCGCCGGGTCCGATTGCCAACCCCGGTGCCGAGGCGATCCGGGCGGCCCTGAACCCGGCCGAGACGGATTACCTGTTCTTCGTGGCCAAGACGCTGAACCCGGCGGATGGGCATGTGTTCGCGGCCACGCTGGACGAACATAACCGCAATGTCGAAGCGTTTCGCGCGCAGGAAGCGGCGGCGGGCGAGGCGGTTGCGGGGGATGGCGGTTAACAGGTGATTAACACGTCGTTCGCATAACGTATTGTCATTGCTGGATTTTTATCTTGACCCTGCGCCCGGCCTGATGTAGAACCTGTGACATGCTAGAAGAAGTGTCGAGAGCGGCCGGGGGGCGACCCAGGGCCGCTTTTGCATTTCTCTCGTGCGGAAGATGGCATGAGAGGCGGGCGGGCAGAATGACCATCAGGTTTACTGAGGGTGACGATATACCCACGGATGTCGCGGCGTTCACGGAAGAACTGTTCCTGCTGGCGATTGCGGATGTCAGGGCCGCGATGGCGGCGATCACGGCCGATCAGACCGCCGATCAGAAGGGCAGCGTTCCGAAGAGCAGGGATGCCATCCGTGATCTGGCCAAGGTTGGCCTTATGCTGATCGAGGAAAGGGCGAAGTTTGAGAAACTCAGCAAGCAGATTGCCGGGTCTGTCGGAGCCGGATGCGACCTTGATCTCGGGGCCGCGCGCGATGAAATCGGGCGCCGCATGGCTTGCCTCCGCGCTGCCCGAGGAGATTGACGATTTCATCGGATCGTTGAGCGAGGGCGCGCTTCTGGCGCTGCCCTGGGTGTTCGAATTCTGGGCGTTGCCGCATCAGGTGGCCCCTGAAGGGGCCTGGAAGACCTGGGTCATCATGGGTGGGCGCGGCGCGGGCAAGACGCGCGCCGGTGCCGAATGGGTGCGGGCGCAGGTGGAAGGGGCGCGGCCCGGCGATCCGGGGCGGGCCCGGCGCGTCGCGCTGGTGGCCGAGACTCTGGATCAGGCGCGCGAGGTGATGGTGCTGGGCGAAAGCGGCATCCTGGCCTGTTCGCCCCCCGACCGGCGGCCGAAGTGGATTTCCAGCCGCAATGTACTGGAATGGCCGAACGGGGCCGAGGCGCGGCTGTTTTCGGCGCATGACCCCGAAAGCCTGCGGGGGCCGCAGTTCGACGCCGCCTGGGTGGATGAACTGGCGAAATGGCCGAAGGCGCAGGCCACATGGGACCAGTTGCAGTTCGCGCTGCGGCTGGGGTCCAATCCGCAACAGGTGGTGACGACGACGCCGCGCAATGTGGAGGTTCTGAAGGCGATCCTGCAAAACCCGTCAACCGTGATCACCCATGCGCCAACCGAGGCGAACCGTGCCTATCTGGCTGACAGCTATCTGAGCGAGGTGAAGGCGCGGTTCCAGGGCACGGCCTTCGGGCGGCAGGAACTGCTGGGCGAACTGGTCGAGGATGTGCCGGATGCGCTGTGGACCTTGCCCATGATCACGGCGGCACGGACGGCACCGGCGGCAGAGCCGCAGCGCGTGGTGGTGGCGGTGGATCCGCCGGTAACGGCGACCAAGGTTTCCGATGAATGCGGGATCGTGGTGGTCGCAGCCGACACGCGGGGTGGGCCGGGTGAATGGCGCGCGGTGGTGCTGGCGGACCGATCGGTCAAGGGGGCATCGCCAGAGGGCTGGGCACGGGCGGCGCTGGCCGCGATGGAAGAGTTCGGGGCCGAGCGGCTGGTGGCCGAGGTCAACCAGGGCGGCGATATGGTGCGGGACGTGATCCGGCAGATCGACCCTCTGGTGCCGTTCCGGGCGGTGCGGGCCATGCGGTCCAAGATGCTGCGGGCCGAGCCGGTTTCGGCATTGTACGAACAGGGCCGGGTGGCGCATCGCGGCGATCTGGGGGCGCTGGAAGCACAGATGATGCAGATGGCCCGCACGGGCTGGCGGGGACAGGGCAGTCCTGACCGGCTGGATGCCCTGGTCTGGGCGCTGACCGATCTGATCGTGGAGCCGGCGGGCAAGCTGGCACGCCCCGGATTGCGGACGCTGTAACCCACAAGAAATGTTGAACATTCGTCCCGCGTCACGGCGCGGGTGCGGGCGGGCCTTGCCCGTTGGCAAGAAAAAGGAGCGGCAGAGGTGTTCGATTTTCTGAAGCGTGCCGATCGGGCGGGAAGCCCGATGTCGGTGGAGAAGAAGGCCAGCGCCACGGGGCGGGTGATGGCCTGGGGAACGACAGGACGGGTGGCCTGGAGCCCGCGCGATGCGGTTTCGCTGGCAAGGAGCGGCTTTCAGGGCAACCCGGTGGGGTTCCGTGCGGTCCGGCTGATTGCCGAGGCGGCCGCGGCGCTGCCGGTGATCTGCCAGGATGCCGAACGCCGCCATGAGCAGCACGCGCTGCTGGCGCTGCTGGCACGGCCCAATGCGGGGCAGGGGCGGGCCGAACTGCTGGAGGCGATCTACGGCTTTTTGTTGCTGAGTGGCAATGCCTATGTCGAGGCGGTGCCGGGTGAGCGCGGCCCGGCGGAGTTGCATGTGCTGCGGTCGGACCGGATGTCGCTGGTGCCGGGGGCGGATGGCTGGCCGGTGGCCTATGACTATGCGGTAGGCGGCCGGGTGCATCGGTTCCCGGTGACGGAAGGCCAGAGCCCGATCTGCCATATCCGGTCGTTCCACCCGACGGACGACCATTACGGCCTGTCGCCCCTGCAGGCGGCAGCGGTGGCGATCGACGTGCATAATTCTGCGTCAAGCTGGTCGAAGGCGCTTCTGGACAATGCGGCGCGGCCTTCGGGGGCCATCGTCTACAAGGGCGCGGACGGACAGTCGAACCTGTCGCCCGATCAGTATGACCGGCTGGTCAGCGAGATCGAGACCCATCATCAGGGCGCGCGCAATGCCGGGCGGCCAATGCTGCTGGAAGGGGGCCTCGACTGGAAGCCGATGGGATTCTCGCCTTCGGACATGGAGTTCCATGAGACCAAACTGTCGGCCGCGCGGGAAATCGCGGTGGCCTTCGGGGTGCCGCCGATGCTGATGGGCATCCCCGGCGACGCCACCTATGCCAACTATCAGGAGGCCAACCGGGCCTTCTACCGGCTGACGGTGCTGCCCTTGGCGGCGCGGGTGCTGGCCAGCCTGTCGCATTGGTTGCAGCAGTTCACCGGCGAGGCGGTGGAGCTGCGGCCCGATCTGGACCAGATCCCCGCACTGTCGGCCGAGCGCGACCAGCAATGGGCGCGGGTGGGGGCGGCCGATTTCCTGACCACGGCCGAGAAGCGGCTGATCCTGGGTCTGCCGAGGGTTCAGGAGGAGGAATGACCACGCGGAAGGACGGGGCCGGGTCGCGGTTCCTGTTCGACAGTTTCGATGCGGCCCATGCCCGGATCGAGGCGAACGAACGGGTCATGCAGGAACGCTGGGCGGCGCTGGAGTTCCGGCTTGGCCAGATCGATGCGGCGCTGGAGCGGCTGGAGCGGAGGATCTGGCTGGGGGTTTACGGGGTCGCGGCTTTCCTGCTGGCGCAGGGGGCGGAGGCCCTGATCACGGCGGCAATGAGGTGAACTATGGAAAGCTGTGGAGCGCCGGAGCGGAAATATCACCGCCCCGAGGCCGGTCTGGTGGTGACGGAAGGCCGGGTGGTGGCGGGCTATGCGTCGCTGTTCGGGGTGAAGGATCAGGGCGGAGATGTGGTCGAGAAGGGGGCCTATGCGGCCTCGCTGGCGCGGCTGGGGGCCAGGGGAGGGCGGGTCAAGATGCTGTGGCAACATGATCCGGGCCTGCCGATCGGCGTCTGGGACGAGGTGCGCGAGGATGGGCAGGGCCTGTGGGTCAAGGGTCGCATCCTGACCGAGGTGGACAAGGGCCGCGAGGCGGCGGCCCTGCTGACGGCGGGGGCGATCGACGGGCTGTCGATCGGCTATCGCACCGTCAAGGCGGAACGCGACGGCAAGGGGCGGCGTCTCTTGCAGGAGCTGGAGCTGTGGGAGGTGTCGCTGGTGACATTCCCCATGCTTCCCGAAGCGCGGGTGGCGGCGAAATCGGATGCGGTTTCGGATGCCCTGCGCGATCTGGCCGGTGTCTTCGAGGATGCCCGCCGGACCCTGGCCGAGCGCTGAGGCGCCCGAGCCTTTTTTCGTGACCGGAGAGGATCGAGAGATGACCGAGAGAGAGGCTCGGGCCGGGGAAGGTTTGCCCCAGGCCGTGACGCCGGTGGCGGAAGTTACATCCGCGATGACCGGTTTCCTGAGAGAGTTCAAAAGCTTTCAGGGCGAAGTGAAACAAGCGTTGCAACATCAGGAAGAGCGACTGACCATGCTGGATCGGAAAACCATGACCTACGGCCGCCCGGCCCTTTCGGCTGCGGTGGAGATGGATGCCCCGCACAAGAAGGCGTTCAACGCCTATCTTCGGTCGGGCGATGACGACGGGCTGCGGGGGCTTGTGCTGGAGGGCAAGGCCATGTCCACCGCAGTGGCGGCGGACGGCGGCTATCTGGTCGACCCGCAGACGGCTGACAGCATCCGGTCGATGCTGTTGTCGACGGCCTCGCTGCGGGCGGTGGCCAATGTGGTGCAGGTCGATGCGGTCAGTTTCGATGTGCTGATCGACCGCACCGAGGTGGGGTCGGGCTGGGCGACCGAGGTGGCGGCGCAGGCCGAGACGACGACCCCGACCATCGAGCGGATTTCGATCAAGCTGCATGAGTTGTCGGCGATGCCGAAGGCAAGCCAGCGCCTGCTGGACGACAGTGCCTTTGACGTCGAGGGCTGGCTGGCCGGCAAGATTGCCACCCGCTTCATCCGCGCGGAATCGGCGGCCTTCATCAACGGCGACGGAATCGACAAGCCCAAGGGCATCCTGCTGCCCGCCAAGGTGGCGAATGCCAGCTGGACCTGGGGCAGCCTTGGCTATGTGCCGACGGGGGCCGCAGCCGATTTCGCGGCTGCGAACTCAAGCGACTGCATCGTGAACCTGGTCTATGCGCTGGGGGCCGACTACCGCGCCAACGGCACGTTCATCATGAATTCGAAAACCGCCGGAGCGGTGCGCAAGATGAAGGATGCCGACGGCCGCTTCATGTGGGGCGACAGCCTGCAATCGGGCCAGCCGCCGCAGCTGATGGGATATCCGGTGCTGATCTGCGAGGACATGCCGGATGTGGGGGCGAACACCTATCCGATCGCCTTCGGGGATTTCGCCTCGGGCTATACCGTGGCCGAGCGTCCCGACCTGCGCATCCTGCGCGATCCGTTCTCGGCCAAGCCGCATGTGCTGTTCTATGCCTCCAAGCGCGTTGGCGGCGACATCACCGATTTTGCGGCGATCAAGCTTCTGAAAGTGGCCGTCTCGTAACAGGCCGAGCCGATCCCGGTCTGCCGGATGGCGGGCCGGGACAAGGGCGCGTGCCGGACACCGTTCCGTCTAGCTGCTCCCCCATTCCGTCCGAGCGGAGCGGGAGAAGGGCACGCGCCCACCCCAACAATCGCGGCATCGGAGACAAGGATGATGTTGACCGAGGTAACGGCGGTGCCGGGAGCGGCGTTGCCGGTCGAGGCGCTGAAGGGCCATCTGCGGATGGGGTCGGGATTTGCCCTGCCTGCGGGGCAGGAGGATCTGCTGGCAGGCTATCTGCGGGCGGCGATGGCCGCCATCGAGGGCAGGATAGCCAAGGCGCTGATCGAACGGCGGTTCCGCTGGGAGCTGGAGGCCTGGCGCGATCCGGCCGAGGTGGCGCTGCCGCTGGCACCCGTGGGCGGAATCGTCAGTGTGACGTTGGTGGATGCCGCAGATGGTATGGTGGTACTGCCGGGCGCGGCTTGGCGGCTGGTCCGCGACCTGCATCGACCAAGGCTGTCGGGTGCGGCCGGGGCGCTGCCGATGGTGCCGACAGGTGGCAAGGCCGTTGTGGAATTCGATGCCGGTTTCGGCCCGGTCTGGGCGGATGTTCCGGCTGACCTGCAACAGGCGGTGCTGCTGCTGGCCGCAGAATTCTACGAGCATCGCCATGATGACGGAACGTCCGGCGCGGGCCTGCCCTTCGGTGTGGTGACGCTGATCGAACGATGGCGGCAGGTGCGGGTTCTGGGGGGGAGGGGCCGCAGATGAAGGCACCTCATCTCAACCGCGCGCTGGTGCTTGAGGCGGCAACGCGCGTCCCGGACGGGGCGGGCGGGTTCAGCACGGTCTGGGCCGCGCTTGGCACGCTTTGGGCCGAAGTGACGCCTGGATCGGGGCGCGATCCGGCGGGGGAGGAAGTGATCCTGACCTCGGTTCCCTATCGGATCACGGTGCGGGCGGCCCCGGTGGGGGCAAGCCATCGGCCCCTGCCCGAACAACGGTTGCGTGAGGGGGCGCGGCTTTTCGCCATTCTGGCCGTGACCGAACGGGATCCCGACGGACGCTACCTGACCTGTTTCTGCCGGGAGGAGGCCCCGCGATGAGCTATGGCGCAGCGGCGGCCTTGCAGGCCGCAGTCTATCAGCATCTTGCCGGTGCTGCGCCACTGGCGGGCGTAGCAATCTATGATGCCGTGCCGCCCGGCCCGGCGGGAACCTTTGTCCTGATCGGGCCGGAGGAGGCGCGAGACGCATCCGACAAATCGGGGGCGGGGGCCGAGCATCTGCTGTCGGTCAGCGTGATTTCGGATGGTTCCGGCTTTCTGTCGGCCAAGGGAATTGCGGCGGCGATTTCGGATGCCTTGACCGGGGCCAGCCTGGCGCTGGCGCGGGGGCGGTTGGTCAGTCTGATCTTTCAGCGTGCCACGGCCCGGCGGATCGACGAGGGCGAGACACGGCGGATTGACCTGATCTTTCGCGCCCGGATCGAGTTGTAGGGCCTCAAACGGCCAAAAGGAAACCATTCCAAGGAGATGAGCCATGGCAGTTCAGGCCGGCAAGGACTTGCTTCTGAAGATCGACCAGACCGGAGACGGCCAGTTCGAGACCATCGCGGGCCTGCGCGCCACGCGGATCAGCTTCAACGCGGAAACCGTGGATGTGACCAGCCTGGAATCCACCGGCGGCTGGCGTGAGCTGCTGGCGGGGGCGGGGGTTAAATCGGCGTCGATCACCGGGTCTGGCGTGTTCCGGGACGCGGGCACGGACGAGAGGGCGCGACAGATCTTCTTCGACGGCGAGATCCCGGATTTCCAGGTGGTGATCCCCGATTTCGGCACGGTCGAAGGGGCGTTCCAGATCTCGGCGCTGGAATATGCGGGCAGCCACAATGGCGAGGCGACCTATGAGGTGACGCTGGCCTCGGCTGGCGTGCTGACCTTCACGGCGCATTGAGGCCGGGCGTATGGCAAATCCATGGGCCGGAGAGGTGGCGCTGGTCCTGGACGGACAGCGCCATGTGGCGAAGCTGACGCTGGGTGCGCTGGCAGAGCTGGAAGCAGTGCTGGAGACCGGGTCGCTGCTGGATCTGGTGGACCGTTTCGAAGGGGCGCGCTTTTCAAGCCGGGACGTGCTGGCCCTGATCGTGGCGGGCCTGCGCGGCGGCGGCTGGCAGGGCACGGCGGCCGATCTGCTGCGGGTGGAAATTTCAGGCGGCCCGGTGGAGGCGGCGCGGGCGGCGGCCGAGCTTCTTGCGCGTGCCTTCGCGTTGCCGGGCGAAGGATGAGATCCGCAATCGACTGGCGCGGGCTGATGCGGGCGGGGTTGCATCAGCTGGGGCTGGAACCGGCGGTGTTCTGGCAGCTGACGCCGGTGGAACTGCGGATGATGCTGGGGGCGGAGCAGGTGGCTCCGCCCCTGACACGGGCACGGCTGGCCGAACTGGCGGCGGCGTTCCCGGACATCAGGGACAAGGGAAAGAGCGATGGAGAACACCGAGGTCCTGCTGGATCAACTGGCGGCACTTGAAGAACGGTTGGGAGCCACTGCCACCATGGTGGCTGCATTCGATGGAGAAATGGCCCGGATGCGGGAGACGATGGTCTTTACCGGCCGCGAGATGAACACGCTGTCGAATGGGATCGGCGGCGGATTGCGGCGGGCTTTTGACGGGCTGGTCTTCGACGGGATGAAACTGTCGGACGCGCTGAAGGGCGTGGGCAAGGCGATTGCGGATACGGTCTACAACATCGCGATGCGGCCGGTGACGAATGCCATGGGCGGCGCGCTGGCGCAGGGGATCGCGGGCATGATGGGGGCGTTCATGCCTTTTGCCAATGGCGGGGCGTTTGCCCAGGGCCGCGTGATGCCCTTTGCCAGTGGCGGCGTGGTGTCATCGCCGGTGATGTTTCCCATGCGGGGCGGGCGCGGTCTGATGGGCGAGGCGGGACCCGAGGCCATCATGCCGCTGGCGCGTGGTGCCGACGGGCGGCTGGGCGTGCAAGCGGCAGGGGGCGGACGCGCGGTCAACGTGGTGATGAACATCAGCACGCCGGATGTGCAGGGCTTTCAGCGCAGCCAGAGCCAGATCGCGGCACAGGTCAGCCGCGCCCTGGCGCGCGGCCAGCGCAACAGGTGAGGGTGAGGGCAGATGGCATTTCACGAGATCAGGTTTCCGGCGAACGTCAGCTTCGGTTCGGTCGGCGGGCCGCAGCGGCGGACCGAAGTGGTGACGCTGCAGAACGGGCATGAGGAACGCAATACCCCCTGGGCGCATTCCCGCCGCCGCTATGACGCGGGGGTGGGGCTGCGGTCGCTGGAGGACGTGGAGGCCCTGATTGCCTTTTTCGAGGCGCGGCAGGGCATGCTACACGGATTTCGCTGGAAAGATTGGGCGGATTACAAATCCGGCCCGGCTTCGCGTGCGGTGTCGGAACTGGACCAGATCATCGGCACCGGTGACGGCCAGTGCAGGGTGTTCCAGTTGCAGAAGACCTACAGGTCGGGCGAGGAAAGCTATGTCCGGCCCATCGTGAAGCCGGTTCTGGGCACGGTTCTTGTGGCGGTCGCACAGGACCCCAAGGTCGAGGAGCTGGAGTTCACCGTTGATCCGGCAAGCGGGTTGATCGCGTTCGAGACAGCTCCGGCGCTGGGAACGGCGATCAGCGCCGGGTTCGAATTCGATGTGCCGGTACGGTTCGACACCGACCATATCCAGACCTCGGTCGCCTCGTTCCAGGCGGGTGACGTGCCAAGTGTGCCGATCGTGGAGGTGCGCGCATGATCCCGGCCGGATTGCAGGAACATCTGGACAGCGGCAGCACGACTTTGTGCCGGGCCTGGAGGCTGGTGCGGCGTGACGGGGCCGAATTCGGCTTTACCGACCATGACTGCGATTTGCTGTTCGATGGCGTGGTTCACAAGGCCGGGTCGGGATTGTCGGCGCGGGCGTTGCAACACAGCACCGGCCTGTCGGTGGACAATACCGAAGCGGCGGGTGCGCTGACGGATACGGCGATCGGCGAGGCCGATCTGATTGCGGGGCGATGGGATGCGGCCGAGGTCCGAATCTGGTTGGTGAACTGGGCGGATGTGGAGCAGAGGCAGGAGTTGTTTCGCGGATCTCTTGGCGAAGTGACACGGACGGGTAACGAATTCCGGGCGGAGTTGCGCAGCCTTGCCGAAGCGCTGAACCTGCCGGTGGGGCAGGCCTATACGCGCGGGTGTTCGGCCGTGCTGGGAGACGGCCATTGCAGGTTCGATCTGGGCCAGCCCGGTTTTCTGCTCGAGGCGGCGGTCGATGAGGTCGACACCGAGGCCAGATCGCTCCGGTTCTCAGGCATGGGTGGTTTTGAAGACCGGTGGTTCGACTTCGGGCGGATGGACGTGCTGAGCGGCGCTGCGGCAGGGTTGACCGGATTGGTGAAATCAGACCGGATCGACATGCAGGGGCGCCGGGTGGAGCTTTGGCAGGGTCTGCGCGCCACGGTCGTGCCGGGGGACACGGTCCGCATCGCCGCAGGCTGCGACAAGCGGGCCGAGACCTGCCGTCGGAAGTTTGCCAATTTGGTGAACTTTCGCGGGTTTCCCCACATTCCGGGAGAGGATTGGCTGACAGCCTATCCCACCGCATCCGGGCAGAACATGGGAGGCGGGTCCTTGTTCCTGCGCTCTTCATCATGAGGGAGCCGGGTGGCAGAGCCGTTGCCGAGGCGCGGTTGTGGCTGGGCACGCCCTATGTGCATCAGGCCAGCTGCCTTGGTGCCGGAACCGATTGTCTTGGGCTGCTTCGGGGCATCTGGCGGGCGCTTTACGGTGTCGAGCCGGAGGCCGTGCCCGCCTATACGCCGGATTGGGCGGAACCGATGAGGGACGAGGTTCTGCTGAAGGCCGGCAGGCGGCTATTGCTGCCCAAGGCCATGACGGATGAGGCCGTGGGAGATGTGATCCTGTTCCGAATGCGGGAAGGCCGCGTGGCCAAACATCTGGGCCTGCAGTCCGAAACCCGCCCTGAGGCGCGTTTCATTCATGCCTACAGCGGTCAGGGCGTGACTGAAAGCGCGCTGACCGGTCCCTGGCGTCGTCGCATTGCGGCACGTTTTACTTTTCCTGACGGAGCCTTCTGATCATGGCGACACTGCTTCTCTCCGCCGCGGGCGCGGCAATCGGAGCCGGTTTTGGCGGCACCGTTCTGGGCCTGTCGGGCGCTGTGATCGGCCGGGCCATCGGGGCCACGATTGGCCGCAGCATTGACCAGAGAGTGCTTGTCGGCGGGTCCGAAGCGGTCGATGTCGGGCGGATTGACCGGATGCGCTTGACCGGTGCGTCGGAAGGTGCGCCTGTCGGCCAGGTCTGGGGCAGGATGCGGCTGGCCGGACAGGTGATCTGGGCAACCCAGTTCCAGGAGAATGTAAGTCGCCGCGGAGGAGGCAAGGGACCGCCGCAGCCGAAGGTGAACGAATACAGCTATTCAACCAGTCTTGCGATTGCTTTGTGCCAGGGCGAGATCCTCAAACTGGGCCGGATCTGGGCTGACGGCAACGAGATTTCCCCGGATGGGTTGAACCTGCGGATCTATCCGGGAAGCGAAACGCAACTGGCCGATCCCCGGATCGAGGCCGTGGAAGGGACGGGCAAGGCCCCCGCCTATCGCGGGATCGCCTATGTCGTGATCGAAGATCTGGACCTGACACCTTATGGCAACCGTGTGCCGCAATTCTCGTTCGAAGTCGTGCGGGCAGTGCCGGCCGGAACCGGGCAGGTTCCGGGATTGCATCAGGCGGTGCGGGCGGTCGCCATGATCCCCGGCACGGGAGAATATGCGCTGGCGACGTCCCCAGTGCATCTGAATGACGGACCGGGGCGCAGTGTTTCGACCAATGTGCATACGGCTTCCGGGCGCACGGACTTTGCAAGCTCTCTTGAACATCTGGTGACGGAGCTGCCGGATTGCGGATCAGTCTCGCTGGTGGTGTCCTGGTTCGGCGATGACCTGCGCTGTGGAAGTTGCAGTTTGCGCCCGAAGGTCGAACAGAAGGACCGCGATGGCGTCGGGATGCCATGGCGGGCGGGCGGCATCGCCCGCGCAATGGCCGGGACCGTCCCGTTGCTGGAAGGAAGGTCGATTTACGGCGGAACGCCCGCGGATGCATCAGTAATCGAAGCGATCCAGGCCATCCGGGCCGAGGGGCGCGAGGTGATGTTCTATCCGTTCATCCTGATGGAGCAACTGGCGGGCAACACACTGCCCGATCCCTGGAGTGGGGCGACCGGCCAGCCTGTAATGCCCTGGCGCGGGCGGATCACGACTTCGGTTGCCCCGGCGCGTGCAGGAACGCCGGACCGCACGTCTGCGGCCGGGATGGAGGTTGCAGCGTTTTTCGGTGCGGCGGCCCCCGCAGATTTCACTGTTTCCGGGGGAGGTATTCACTACTCCGGGCCGCCTGAATGGGGGTTCCGGCGCTTCATACTGCACTACGCCCATCTTTGTGCGGCGGCTGGTGGGGTGGATGCGTTCTGCATCGGTTCCGAGATGAGATCGCTGGTGCAGATCCGGGGTGCAGGGGACAGCTTTCCTGCGGTTTCGGCTTTGGTTCAGCTGGCGGCGGATGTGCGGTCGATTCTGGGACCGACCTGCAAGATCAGCTATGCCGCCGACTGGTCTGAATATGCGGCGTATCAGGCTGACGGAAATCTGTATTTCCCGCTGGACCCTTTGTGGGCCAGCCCGGTTATCGACTTCATCGGCATCGACAATTACATGCCGCTGTCGGACTGGCGTGATGGTGAAGACCATGCGGATTCTGCCTGGGGCAGCATTCATGATCTTGACTATCTGCGCGCCAACATTGCGGGGGGCGAGTATTTCGACTGGTATTATGACTCTTCCGAGGCCGAGCGCTTCCAGCGCCGGGAGCCGATTTCCGACGGCGCACATGATGAACCATGGGTTTTCCGGGCCAAGGATCTGATAGGTTGGTGGTCGAATAGCCATCATGAAAGAGCGGGCAGCGCCCGAAACCCGCTGTCGACCGGGTGGATGCCAATGTCGAAACCGATCCGGTTTACCGAATATGGCTGTGCTGCAATCGACAAGGGGGCGAACCAGCCCAACCGCTTTTTGGATGCCTTTTCGTCTGAATCCGGCCTGCCGCGTGCCTCGGATGGTCGACGCGATGACATGATGCAGATGCAGTATCTGCGGGCTTTCGCGGTACATTGGAACGACCCGGCGAACAACCCGACCTCGCCGGTCTATTCGGCCCCGATGGTGGATATGGCAAGAGCCCATGTCTGGGCCTGGGATGCCAGGCCGTTTCCCGCCTTTCCTGCCCGCTCTGACCTGTGGTCAGATACGGCCTCATATACCCGAGGGCATTGGCTGAACGGTCGTGCAACCAATCAGCCGCTGGATCTGGTGGTGCGGGAAATCTGCGGGCAAAGCGGGGTCGTGGCGCTGGATACCCGAGATCTGCATGGTGTGGTGCGGGGGTATGCCATTGATCAGGTTCAATCCGGGCGTTCTTCTTTGCAGCCCCTGTTGCTGGGATATGCCGCGGATGTGGCCGAGCGTGAGGGTGTGCTGCGGTTCGCGCAGCGGGATGGTCTTGCGGACCATGTTGTTGCGCCGGAAGAGTTGGCTTTGGGCGGCGACACCACGGGTTATGCCGAGATGTCGAGAGCCAGCGCGCCGGAGATCAGCAGCACGATCCGGTTGGGCTACGTCGATGTTCAGGGTGACTATGCGGTGCGCATGGCCGAAGCGCGATTTGCCGATGACAGTTTCAGATCTGTTGCCACGTCGGAGCTTGCCCTTGGTTTGACGGCGGCGGAAGCCAATGGCCTGACATATCGCTGGTTGGCCGAAGAGAGGATCGGCCGTGATGGTCTGCGGTTGGCCTTGCCGCCATCACGACTGTCCGTCGGGGCGGGGGATACGATCTCGTTTCTGGGTGCATCCTGGCGGGTTGACCGGCTCGAACGGGGCGACGTGGCCATGATCGACGCGGTTCGGGTCGAGCGCTACACATATCAACCTGCCGACATGGACGAGGAAATTCTGGCCTCGCGGGACTTTGTGGCGCCAGTGCCGACATATCCGGTCTTCCTGGATCTTCCTCTCATGACCGGCAATGAAAGCCCGTATGCTCCGCATGTTGCGGTGACGGCAGAACCATGGCCGGGCGTGGTGGGGATCTGGTCTTCGCCTGATCAGGCCGGCTTTGAATTGAAACATGTGATCTCTGCACCGGCGGTGATGGGGACGACGGAAACGGCGCTTGAGGCAGCTCGGCCTGGGATGTGGGATCGTGGTGCGCCTTTGCGGGTGAAGGTGGTGGGCGGCATCCTGAGTTCGGCCGAAACCCTGTCCGTGTTGAATGGAGCCAATGCCATCGCGATCGGAGATGGTTTGGGTGGCCCCTGGGAGGTGTTCCAGTTCGCCGAAGCGGTTCTGGTGGCACCGCATACCTATGATCTGTCGATGCGGCTTCGCGGGCAGTTGGGCACTGATGGCATCATGCCCGCGGTATGGCCCGAGGGAAGCACTGTCGTCCTGCTGGACCGGGCGGTTCAGCAGATCGAGTTGGCGGCTTCGGCCAGGGGGCTGGCCCGGCACTACCGGGTCGGGGTGCTGGCACGCGGCTATGATGATCCGGCGGTGGTCAGCCGGACCGAGGCCTTCGACGGTATCGGGTTGCGACCCTATCCGGTAGCGCATCTGCAGGCATCGGGGTCGGCAGGCACCGATGTGCAGGTGAAGTGGACACGGCGGACACGGATCGACGGCGACAGCTGGCAACAGCCCGAAGTGCCCTTGGGCGAGGAAGTCGAATCCTATGTGATCCGCATCAAGAGTGGTGAGATCATCCTGTCTGAATATCAGGAAACTTCACCCGGTTTCAGCTATCCGGCAGCGGCGCAGGCCGCGGATGGGGTGAGCGGGCAGTTCGAAATTGCCGTGGCACAGCTTTCCCTGCGGTTCGGGCATGGACCGTTCCGCGCAGTGGCGGTCGGGGTCTGACGTGTTGCGGCCCTTGCCGGGCGACCTGATCCTGCTGGCGCGGGTGATCGCAGTTGAGCCAGCCCGGAAAAGGCAAGCAAAGGCGCGACAACTGCTGGAAGAGACGGCGCAAGCCGACGGGTTCCGGCGAACCAGCGGGACCCTGCATCCCGAGTTCGGCGACGGTTCCCTGATCGCGCGGCTGATGCGAGAGGTGCTTCCGCCGCTGACCCATGGCGACGACCCGGATTTGTTGGATGCAATCCAGGTTGTCGCCCGCGCCGTCTTGCAACATACTGCGCCCTGAGCCACATAAACCTTTTGCCGCATTCGGCATGGGGCTAGCACGGGACGAAGATCATGGCCGACCTCCTTCACAAGGTTGCAACCGTTGACCCGGTCTGGCGCCGTGTCTGCCAGGAAGCCGAAGAGGCGGTCCGTGCCGAGCCCTTGCTGGGGGCCTTGATCCATTCCGGCCTTTTGCACCATCCGACGATGGAACGGGCATTGGCCTATCGCTTTTCGCTCAAGCTTGCCTCGGGCGAGATGAGTGAACAGATCCTGCGCGAAATCGCCGATGAAGCCTATCTTGCCGATCCCGATCTGGGGGCCGCCGCGCGGGCCGACCTGATGGCGGTCTATGAACGCGACCCGGCCTGCCACCAGTTCATCCAGCCGATCCTGTTCTTCAAGGGCTATCAGGCCGTGCAGGCCTATCGCGTCGGCAACTGGCTCTGGCGTATGGGGCGCAAGGATCTGGCCTATTTCGTGCAGATGCGGGTGTCAGAGGTCTTCGGCGTCGACATCCATCCGGCTGCCCGCGTCGGCCGGGGCATCATGATCGACCACGCCCATTCCATCGTCATCGGGGAAACCGCCGTTGTGGGCGACAATGTCTCGATGCTGCATTCCGTTACCCTTGGCGGCACCGGCAAGGAAGATGGCGACCGGCATCCCAAGATCGGCGATGGCGTGCTGATCGGGGCAGGGGCCAAGGTGCTGGGCAATATCCATGTCGGCCATTGCTCGCGCATCGCGGCGGGGTCTGTCGTGCTGGAGGATGTTCCCCACAACACCACCGTCGCCGGCGTTCCCGCCCGCGTGGTCGGCAAGGCTGGCTGTGCGCAGCCCGCGCTGACCATGGACCAGATCCTGAAACCGGAATGACATGCAGGGGGTGAAGGCCGCGCTTCGTTCCGCCGCCGCCCTTGCCACCGGCAAGGCCATCACCCTGTTCGCCCGCTTCGTGACGGCCCCCCGCGCCCTCTGGCAGGGGATCGAGCCGTCCTATGCCCAGCGGATCTACTTCGCCAACCACAGCTCGAACGGCGATTTCGTGCTGATCTGGACCGTGCTTCCGGCCGCACTTCGCAACCGCACGCGGCCCGTTGCCGCGCTGGATTACTGGCTGAAATCCCCGCTCCGCAGCTTCATCGGGCGCGAGGTGTTCAACGCCGTCCTGATCGACCGCCGCCCCGAGGCGCGGACCGAAGACCCCGTCACCCAGATGGCGCAGGCGCTGGACGAAGGATCATCGCTGATCCTGTTTCCCGAAGGTGGCCGCAATTCCGGCGACAGCCCGCTTCTGCCGTTCAAATCCGGCCTTTATCATCTGGCCCGTCAGCGCCCGAATGTCGATCTGGTGCCGGTCTGGATCTCCAACCTCAATCATGTCATGCCCAAGGGCAAGGTCATCCCGGTGCCGCTGATCTGCACCCTGACCTTCGGCGCGCCTTTGCAGTTGGATGCGAACGAGACGAAAGAGGCTTTCCTCGCCCGCTCCTCCGCCGCCCTTCTGGCACTTGCCCCGCAGGAGGCTGCATGACCGGCGCTCCGCATATCGTGCTTTTGCTGGGTGGTGTCGCCGCGATCCTGATCCTCGCCACCCTGATCGGCCAGATACTGCGCGCACGCCTTGACCCCGGCGGCACAAATCCGGTGATCGAGAACCTGAATGCCCGCATCGCCGCCTGGTGGGGGATGGTCGCGCTGCTGGCCATCGCCTTCCTGGCCGGCCGCACCGGGGTGATCCTGCTCTTCGCGCTTCTCTCCTTTGCGGCATTGCGCGAATTTCTCTCGCTCACCGTGAAACAGGCCGCCGATCACTGGTCGCTTGCCGCCAGCTTCTTCGTCATCCTGCCGGTGCAATACTGGCTGATCTGGACCGACTGGTACGGCTTTTATTCCATCTTCATTCCGGTCTACGCCTTCCTTCTGCTGCCCGTCGTCTCGGCCCTGCATGGCAGCACCCGGAATTTTCTTGTCCGCATCGCCGAAACCCAATGGGCGCTGATGATCTGCGTCTTCTGCATCAGCCATGTGCCCGCCCTGCTGACCCTGCAGATCCCCGGCTTCGAAGGCCGCAATGTCATGCTGATCGCCTGGCTGATCTTTGTTGTGCAGCTGTCGGACGTGTTGCAATATGTCTGGGGCAAGCTCTTGGGCCGCCGCAAGGTGGCCCCCAACCTCTCGCCGTCAAAGACGTGGGAGGGGCTGATCGGCGGCACGCTCTCCGCCACGCTGATCGGGGCCTCGCTCTGGTGGATGACGCCGTTTTCGTTGACGGCGGCGGCCGGCATGTGCCTTGTCATCACGCTGATGGGCTTCTTCGGCGGCCTCGTCATGTCGGCGATCAAGCGTGACAAGGGGGTCAAGGACTGGGGCCATCTGATCGCCGGTCATGGTGGCTTCATCGACCGGCTGGATTCGGTGATCTTCGCCGCGCCGATCTTCTTCCATCTCACCCGTTACTGGTATTCCGCCGTATGAGTGATACGAACCGCCGCCCGCTGAATTCCCGCGACAGCGCCTGGGCCAAGCGACTTGCGACCCGACTGGTCGAAAGCCGTATCACTCCGAACCAGATATCCCAGGCCTCCGTCGGCTTCGCGGGCCTGGGTTTTCTTCTCTTCTGGGCGGCCTCCTGCACCGGCGGTGTCGTGCAATTCCTCGGCCTGATCCTTGCCGCAGCCACCATCCAGGCGCGGCTGATCTGCAACCTTCTTGATGGCATGGTCGCCATCGAGGGTGGCAAATCCGCCAAAACCGGCCCGTTCTGGAACGAGGCTCCGGACCGCGCCGCAGACATCCTGTTCCTTGCCGGTGCCGGCCTTGCCGCCCATACCTCCGCGCTCGGCCTTGCCGCCGCCGCCCTTGCCATTGCCACCGCCTATATCCGCGAACTCGGCCGGGCCGAAGGCTTCCCGCCCGATTTTTCAGGCCCGATGGCCAAACCGCACCGCATGGCCGCACTGACCGTCGGCAGCCTGATCGCCGCCGTCTACGCCCCGCATTGGGTGCTGACGGTCACGCTCTGGATCATCGCAATCGGCACGGCCGCCACGATCCTGCGCCGCAGCCATCGCCTGCTGACCGCTCTGAACGCCCGATAGCAAAGGGGGCCGAAGCCTCCCGTTTCATCTGTCCATAAATATCCCACGGGGTAGTCCGGCGGTTTCGCCATCGGTTCGAGAAACCGATGGGCTGGGGGGTGTGAAACCCCCGCCGCTGTCTCAGGCCAGCATGGAAATCGGGTTCTCCAGGCTCTCGACCACCACCTTCAGGAAGGCGGCCCCCAAAGCGCCGTCGATGACCCGGTGATCGACCGACAGCGTCATCGACATTACCGTCGCCACGCCGACCGATCTATCCGCCAGAACCACCGGCTTCTTCACCCCCGCACCCACGGCCAGAATGGCGCCATGCGGCGGGTTGATCACGGCGTCGAAATTCTCGATCCCCATCATTCCCAGATTGGAAATCGCGAAAGAGCCGCCCTGATATTCGTGCGGGGCCAGCTTCTTCGTCTTGGCGCGGTTGGCCAGATCCTTCATCTCGGCCGACAGCACCGACAGGGTCTTCTTGTCGGCATCGCGCAGGACGGGGGTAAACAACCCACCCTCCACCGCGACGGCGACCGCCACATCGGACGGTTTCAGCTTCAGGATGCGGTCGCCGGCCCAGACCGCATTGGCATCCGGCACCGCCTGCAAGGCCACGGCGCAGGCCTTGATGATGAAATCGTTCACGCTCAGCTTCACGCCGCGGCTTTCCAGCCCTTTGTTCAGCTGTTCGCGGAAGGCCATCAGCGCATCGAGCTTCACATCACGCCGCAGATAGAAATGCGGGATGGTCTGCTTGGCCTCGGTCAGCCGGGCCGCGATGGTGCGGCGCATGCCGTCCAGCGCAACTTCGGTGAAGTCGCGGTCGGCGTACATCTTCAGCACCGTCTCCGGTGCCATGCCCGCCGCTACCGCAGCCTTGGCCGGGGCAGGGGCCGCTGCAGGGGCCGCCGCTGCCGCGACAGGCGCGGCACCGGGTTTGGCCGTCTCGACATCGGCGCGCACGATCCGGCCATGCGGGCCCGATCCTTTCACCGCAGCCAGATCAAGGCCCTTCTCTTTTGCGATCCGCCGCGCCAGCGGCGAGGCGAAGACCCGCGCGCCGGATACCACCGGGGCCGGGATCGGTGCCGGGGCGACAACCGCCTGCACCGGCTCATCCTTCGGCTTCGCCTCGGTCTTCGCGGCCGACGACCCGCCGGAGGCGGCGGAGGAGGTCAGTGCCGAGGCATCCTCGCCCTCGTCCAGCAGCACCGCGATGGGCGTGTTGACCTTCACCCCCGCCGAGCCTTCGGCGATCAGGATCCGGCCCACGGTCCCTTCATCGACCGCCTCGAATTCCATCGTGGCCTTGTCGGTCTCGATCTCGGCGATGATCTGGCCCGACTTGACCGCATCGCCCTCTTTCACCAGCCATTTCGCCAGCGTGCCTTCCTCCATCGTCGGAGACAGCGCAGGCATCAGGATTTCGGTTGCCATGGTCTTGCCCCCTTACCGATAGGTCACGGATTTCACCGCCGAGACGATCTCGGCCGGGGTGATCAGCGCCAGTTTCTCAAGGTTCGCCGCATAGGGCATCGGCACGTCCTTGCCGGTGCAGGTCACGACCGGCGCGTCCAGATGGTCGAACGCCCTCTGCATGATCGTGCTGGCGATATGGTCGCCGATCGACCCGACCGGGAATCCCTCTTCCACCGTCACGCAGCGGTTGGTCTTCTGCACCGATGCCAGCACCGTATCATAGTCGATCGGGCGCAGCGTGCGCAGGTTGATCACCTCGGCGCTGATTCCTTCCTTCGCCAGCTCTTCCGCCGCAGCCAGCGCATGCGCGCAGCCGATGCCAAAGGACACCAGCGTCACATCCGTGCCGTCGCGCAGGATGCTGGCCTTGCCGAAGGGGATGGTGAAATCGCCCTCGGCCGGCACCTCGAAGGACCGCCCGTACAGGATTTCATTCTCCAGGAACACCACCGGATTCGGATCGCGGATCGCGGACTTCAGCAGGCCCTTCGCATCCGCCGCCGTATAGGGCATGCAGACCCGCAGGCCCGGAATGGCGGCATACCAGGCCGCATAGTCCTGCGAATGCTGCGCGCCCACCCGCGCCGCCGCCCCGTTCGGGCCGCGGAACACCATCGGGCTGCCCATCTGTCCGCCCGACATGTACAGCGTCTTGGCGGCCGAGTTCAGGATGTGGTCGATCGCCTGCATGGCGAAGTTGAAGGTCATGAATTCGACGATCGGCTTCAGCCCGCCCCAGCTGGCCCCGGTGGCGATCCCGGCAAAGCCCATCTCGGTGATCGGCGTGTCGACGACCCGCTTCGCCCCGAATTCATCCAGCAAGCCCTGGCTGATCTTGTAGGCGCCCTGATATTCGCCGACCTCTTCGCCCATCAGGAAGACCGTCGGATCGGCCCGCATCTCTTCGGACATCGCCTCGCGCAGCGCCTCGCGCACGGTCATGGTCTTCGTCGGCACCCCTTCGGGCAGGTCCGAATGCGGCCAGCCTTGCGCGGCCTGAACCGGAGCCGGGGCAGGGGCCGCAGCCACCGCCGCGACCGGAGCCGCCGCGGGCGCAGCTGGAGCCGCCGCTACCGGGGCAGGAGCCGCATCCGAGACGCTTTCGCCTTCCTCGACCAGCACCGCAATCGGCGTGTTCACCTTCACGCCCGCCGTGCCTTCGGCCACCAGCAGCTTGCCGACCACACCCTCATCGACCGCCTCGAATTCCATCGTGGCCTTGTCGGTCTCGATCTCGGCGATGATCTGGCCCGATTTGACCGCATCGCCTTCCTTCACCAGCCATTTCGCCAGCGTGCCTTCCTCCATGGTCGGAGAAAGCGCGGGCATCAGGATTTGCACTGCCATGGTTTCCCCTCCCTCAGGCGTAGATATCGGTCCAAAGCTCGCTCAGCGGCGGCTCCGGGCTTTCTTTCGAGAACTCGGCCGCCTCGTTGACGGTGGTCTTGATCTCCTTGTCGATGGCCTTCAGCTCCTCGTCCGAGGCAAGGCCGCCCTGGGTCAGCAGATCGCGGACATGCTCGATGCAGTCCTTTTCGGTCTTGATCTTCTCGACCTCTTCACGCGTGCGGTACTTCGCGGGGTCGGACATCGAATGCCCGCGATAGCGATAGGTCATCATTTCCAGGATATACGGCCCCTTGCCGGCCCGGCAATGCGCCACGGCCTTCTGCCCGGCAGCCTTCACCGCCAGCACATCCATGCCGTCGACCTGTTCGCCCGGAATGCCATAGGCGACGCCGCGCCCGTACAGCGTTTCCGATTTGGTCGCCCGCTTCATGCTGGTGCCCATGGCATACTGGTTGTTCTCGATCACGAAAACCACCGGCAACTCCCACAGCTCGGCCATGTTGTAGGTCTCGTAGACCTGGCCCTGGTTCGCCGCGCCATCGCCGAAATAGGTGAAGGTCACGTTGTCATTGCCCAGATACTTGTCGGCAAAGGCCAGCCCCGCCCCCAGCGGCACCTGCGCGCCGACGATGCCATGCCCGCCGTAGAAATGCTTTTCCTTCGAGAACATGTGCATGCTCCCGCCCTTGCCCTTGGAGTATCCCCCGATGCGCCCGGTCAGTTCCGCCATCACGCCCTTGGCATCCATTCCGCAGGCCAGCATGTGCCCGTGGTCGCGGTAGCTGGTGATCCGCTTGTCGCCCTCTTTCGACGCCGCTTCCAGCCCGACGACCACCGCTTCCTGCCCGATGTAAAGATGACAGAACCCGCCGATCAGCCCCATGCCGTAAAGCTGCCCCGCCTTTTCCTCGAAGCGGCGGATCAGCAGCATGTCGCGGTAATATTGCAGCAACTCGTCCTTCGAGACATTGGGTCTCGACTCGGGCTTCTTTGCCATAGGCTTCTCCTCCCCGGAAAAGAAATGGTTCAACATTAAACTATCCATACACTAACGGAAAAGCTTGAGTCAAAGCAAGACTGCGGTGAAGCCTTGCGTCCCACGCAGGGGGATTTGCGCTGAAGTCAAAGCTGGAAACGGGCGCCTTCCGGCCCCGTGACCAACCTATGTGCGCAAGCCATACGTCAGCCATACATCAGCCATACGTTGAACATACGCGGGCCATACCTGGATTATCCGGCATTTTCAGCGGGGTAGGGGCGCAGATGCCTCAGCGGATGACGATCTCGTCCATCCGCATGTAGCCCAGCACTTCGCGGGCCTGCTCGTCCAGCAGGTCAAGGTCCAGATAGGCATCCGACAGCCGCAGCGTCAGATTCTGCACCTCGGCCAGTTCGGCCGCCAGCCGGTCGCGTTCCGTCCGCAGCGCATCGGCTTCGGCGGCGATCTCGACCCGGCGGAAGACGCCGTAATCGCCCTGCACGGCGGCAAAGGTGAAATAGGCCCCCAGCGTGAAGGCGAGGACGAAAAAGATGAACCCGCCCAGGGTGCGTCGTGCCGTCTTGTGGGTCATGCCTGCTCGCCTTGTCGCCCCTCTTGACCGGGGGCATGACGGCAGATTGCCACATCCCGCCGGGGATGTGAATCCCCGATCTGTGGATAAGATAAAAATTTCTTCCCGATTCAGCAGCTTGCGGCAGGGTCAGGGTGTGATGGGCAATTCGCTGTCCATCTGCATGTCGGTGTCGAACCGCAGCACCAGATCGCGGCAGCCTTGTCCCGGCCAGTCCACCGGGCAGACCCGTGCCTCGATACGGCCGGTGACGCGGCGCGAATAGCTGTCCTCGACCTTGGGGCCGATGCTGTCGATCCAGAACCGCGACCTGCGCCCTTCGGACGACAGTCGCGGCCCGTCCAGATCCTGTCCCTGCACGATCAGCACCACCGCCCCCTGCGCCCGCCCGGTGCGCAGCGCCTTGCCGAAATCGCCCTCGACAAACAGACGGTCGGTCATCTCGTCGGGCTTGCCGGGTTCATAGCCCATCAGATGCGCCATGACCTGCCTGGTTTCCCAATCCCGGTCCGCCCAAGCCGAGGCATCGAAAGCCCCGACCGAGAAATCAAACGTCTCCCAGGCCACCGGCTTGCCACCGAAAGTACCTGAAATCTCGCCCATTTTCGGCGGATACCCGTCGGGCAGCCCTTCCTGCGCGACAGCACCCTGCGCCCAGACCGCCAGAACCAGGGCTGCGGCCGTGACCGCCCGCATCAGCCCGCTACCGAGGCCGCGTGAATCGAATCGACCGCACCTTTCAGCACGCTGTCGAATTCGGCATCGCTTTGCCCGGCGCTCAGCCCCTCGCTCAGCGCGCGGCTGAAGCTGGCGATAACCCCCCGGTTCCGCGCCAGAATTTTGTTCGCTTCGGCCCGCGAATGGCCGCCCGACAGGGCCACCACCTTCAGCACCTTCGGGTGATCGACCAGCGGCGCATAGAAATTGTCCACCGTCGGCAGCGACAGTTTCAGCATCACCTGCTCGCCCGCCGGCAGGGCATCCAGCCCCTTCAGCAGGGCGTCGCGCAGCATCGCCTCCGCCTCGGCCTTGTCGGCAATGGAAATCGTCACTTCCGGCTCAAGGATCGGCATCAGCCCATGCGCCGCCACCTGCGCGCCCACGGCGAACTGCTGGTCCACAACCGCCTGAATCCCCCTGGCATTCGCCGCCGAGATGACCGAGCGTTCCTTGGTGCCGTAGATCCCCGCCTTGACCGCCCGCGCCAGCAGCGCATCCAGCCCCGGCATCGGCTTCATCAACTGGCAGCCGTCAACTTCAGCCTCCAACCCCTTGTCGATCTTCAGGAAAGGCACCACGCGGCGCTTGTCCCAAAGGTAGGCCGCGGTCGGAATGCCGTCGATTGTCCGGTCCATCGTCTGTTCGAACAGGATCGCCCCCACCACTTTCGATCCGTCGAAGGCGGGGGATTTGATGATGCGGGCGCGCATCGCATGGATCAGGTCGAACATCCCGGCCTCATCCGACCAGGCGCTTTCCGAAACCCCGTATTGTTTCAGCGCCTTCGGCGTCGACCCGCCCGACTGGTCCAGCGCGGCGATGAAGCCGTTCCCCGTGGCGATCTGTTTCGTCATCTCGGCATTGGCCATGGCGCACCTGTTGGCAAAGGAAATTTCACCCCGGAATAGCGGGCAAGCCGGTTCCGGGCAATCCGGCTTGCGCTAACAGGCTGCGAAAGCCGCTACAGCATCAGCGCCTTCACGCCGGGCAGGTCCTTGCCCTCCATCCATTCCAGGAACGCCCCCCCGGCGGTTGAGATGAAGGTGAAATCCGCCGCAGCGCCCGCACCGTTCAGCGCCGCCACCGTGTCGCCGCCCCCCGCGACCGAGACCAGTTGCCCCGCACGGGTCAGCCGCGCGGCCTCGGCGGCGGCGGCATTGGTCGCCATGTCGAAGGGCGGGATCTCGAACGCCCCCAGCGGTCCGTTCCAGATCAGTGTCGCCGATTGGCCCATCACCGCCTTCAGCCGCGCCACGGTTTCCGGGCCGGCATCCAGGATCATCGCATCGGCCGGGCAGGCGCTGGCGACCACAACCTGAAACGCCGCCCCCTCCTTGAATTCGCGCGCCACCACCACATCGACCGGCAGATGGATATGGCAGCCCGAGGCCTTGGCCTTTTCCAGAATCTCCGCCGCCGTCCCGGCCATGTCGCGCTCGGCCAGCGATGTGCCGACCTCGATCCCCTGCGCCACCAGGAAGGTGTTCGCCATGCCGCCGCCGATGGCAAGGTGATCGACCTTCGTCACCAGATTGCCCAGAAGCTCCAGCTTGGTCGATACCTTGGCCCCGCCGACGACCGCAATCACCGGGCGCTTCGGCGTGCCAAGCGCCGCCTCCAGCGCCTTCAGTTCGGCCTCCATCAGCCGGCCGGCGGCCTTGGGCAACAGCCGGGCCAACCCCTCGGTCGAGGCATGGGCGCGATGCGCGGCGGAAAAGGCATCGTTGACATAGATGTCACCCAGCGCCGCCATCTGGGTGGCCAGCGCTGGATCGTTCTTCTCCTCGCCGGGGTGAAAGCGGGTGTTTTCCAAGAGGACAACCTCGCCCGGCGCGGCCCTGGCAATCGCCGCCGCCGCCGCATCGCCCACGCAATCGGTGCCGAACACCACCTTGCGGCCAAGGCTGGCCTCCACCGCCGGGGCCACGCGCGACAGGCTCATCTCGGGCACGACCTTGCCCTTCGGCCGGTCGAAATGCGCCAGCAGCACCGGCTTGCCGCCGCGCGCGACGATATCCTCGACCGTCGGTCTGATCTTGTCGATCCGCGTGGTGTCGGTGACGGCATCGCCTTCCATCGGAACATTGATGTCCACCCGCACCAGCACGGTCTTTCCGGCAATGGCGATATCGTCCAGCGTGTTCCAGCCCATGCGCGTCTCTCTCCTGATGCAGTTGCGGCAAAGGTTTGGCCGGTCCTTGCCCACCCGTCAACCGTTCACGCCCTTTTGCCCTTCCCCTTGCGGCATCGCGCCGCTACCTTCGCGCCCGACCTGAAACACCGGAGAACCCCGATGGCCGAGATCAAGGACCCCGAAAACACCATCATCCTGACGCTGAAGGACGGCGAAGTGGTGATCCAGCTGCTGCCCGATGTGGCCCCGAAACATGTCGAGCGGATGAAGCAGCTTGCCCGCGACAAGGCCTATGACGGCGTTGCCTTCCACCGGGTGATCGACGGTTTCATGGCGCAGACCGGCGATGTCGAGAATGCGAACATGGACAGCCCGAATTACAACCCGCGCCGCGCGGGCACCGGCGGGTCGCAATATCCCGATCTTCCGGCCGAGTTTTCCAAGGTGCCGCATGCGCGCGGGTCCCTGGGCGCGGCGCGGTCGCAGAACCCGAATTCGGCCAACAGCCAGTTCTTCATCAACTTCGGCGACAACAATTTCCTGAACGGGCAATATACCGTCTATGGGCAGGTGATCTCGGGCATGCAGCACGTCGACAAGATCACGCGGGGCGAGCCGCCGGCCTCGCCCGACAAGATGATCACCGTCCGGGTGGCCGCCGATGTTGCGTAAGATCCTTCTCGCCACCGTCCTTATGGCAGGCCCCGCCATGGCGCAGGCCCCCGACGGCCCCGGCCCCAATCTGGTGATCGAGGTGGCAGGGGCCGCCAATGGCACCGTCGTCATCGACATGCTGCCGCAATATGCGCCGAAGCATGTGGCGCAGATCGTGGCGCTGGCGAAGGCGGGTGCCTATGACGGCGTGATCTTCCACCGGGTGATCGACGGCTTCATGGCGCAGACCGGCGACGTGCGCTATGGCAAGGCCGGGACCGACAATTCCATGGCGGGCATGGGCGACAGCGACATGCCGAACATCCCGGCCGAATTCTCGGACGTGTCGTTCCAGCGTGGCATCGTCGGCATGGCACGGGCGAACGACCCGGATTCGGCGAACAGCCAGTTCTTCATCATGTTCGCACCGGGTGAATTCCTGGACGGCCAATATACCGTCGTCGGCCATGTCGTCGAAGGCATGGAGGTGGTGGATGCCATCGCCAAGGGCGAACCGCCCGCCGCCCCCGATGTGATGGTGAAGGTCACGGTTCAGGAGTGACCTGACACAAGGTCCGGGCGGGAAAAGGCGAGGCATTGCCTCACCCCGCCCGCCGTGCGACCTGTCCATCGGAAACGGTGCAGCACAAGACCACAGAGGCCAGCGCCTGACCTGGCGGACGTGATAGCGCCCGCCGAGGGCGGGGCGGGCGCTGGCCGGGCCTGATGGGCCCGACCTGACAAGGTGAAATGTCCCGCTGTGGCGAAGGCGATGGCCTTCGCCATCTCCGCCCAAATCCTATTCCGCGCAGGCGGAAAGCTTGAACTGGTCCCAGGGCTCTTCGCCGGGGCTGTCGAACACCGCATACCGCAGCTTGCGGCCCAGATCGGTCAGGATCAGGCTGTTGGGGGCCTTCTCCTCGGGCAGGGGCAGGGCGCTGACCACGCCGTCTTGCAGGCCATAGACCACGCCTTCCCAGACCAGACAGTCCGCCGCCGCCTGTTCGGTCAGCGGCGCATCCTGCGGCCCCGGCCTGTCACAGCCCCAGTAAAGCCGTCCCACATCGCGGCTGGTGCCCATGTTCTGCCCGATCCCGCCCCAGAGCAACCGGCCATCGCGCAGCATCAGTTCGATGACATAGCTGCTCATGCCGTCCTGCTCCCAGGATGCCGGGGTGCGGATGCGCAACTCGGTCCCGGTTGCGGTGTCGGTGTAAAGCGCCAGCGTCATCGGGCAGGCCTGCGCGGTTGCCGCAATCAGCGACAGCGCCGCGCCAAGGGCGATCCCTCGCATCAGCCCAGGACCACCAGCGCATGCCGTTTCTTGCCTGCGGTCAGCTTCACAGGCTCGGCCAGTTCGCCCGCGCCGAAGCGCAGGCCGGGATCGGTGACGATCTCGTCGTTCACCCTGGCACCGCCTTCGGTGATCAGGCGTTTCGCATCCTTGCCCGATCCGGCCAGCCCCGCCCGCACCAGCAACTGCACGATGCCGACGCCTTCGGCCAACTCTTCAGCCGCCAGTGTCACGGTGGGCAGATCGTCCCCGATGCCGCCCTTCTCGAACACCTCGCGCGCGGTCGCCTCGGCTGCCTCCGCCGCCTCGGCCCCATGCAGAAGCGTTGTCGCCAGATTGGCCAGCAGCACTTTGGCGCCGTTGATCTCGGACCCTTGCAAGGCGCCCAGCCGGTCGCATTCCGCGACCGGAAGCTCGGTGAAGATCTTCAGGAAGCGGCCCACATCGGCATCGGTGGTGTTGCGCCAGAACTGCCAGAATTCATAGGAAGACAGCATGTCGCCGTTCAACCAGACCGCGCCGGAGGCCGATTTCCCCATCTTCCGCCCGTCCGAGGTGGTCAGAAGCGGCGTCGTCAGCCCGTAAATCTCACGGTCGATCACCCGGCGCGTCAGATCGACGCCGTTGACGATATTGCCCCATTGATCCGACCCGCCCATCTGCAACAGGCAGCCGTAACGGCGGTTGATTTCAAGGAAATCATAGGCCTGCAAGATCATGTAGTTGAATTCAAGGAAAGACAGGCTCTGCTCCCGGTCCAGCCGCGATTTGACCGATTCAAAGCTCAGCATCCGGTTCACGCTGAAATGCCGCCCGATGTCGCGCAGGAAATCGAGGTAGTTCAGACTGTCCAGCCATTCGGCATTGTTCAGCATGATGGCATCGGTCGGGCCGTCGCCATAGCTCAGGTATTTGGCGAACACCTTCTTCAGCCCGGCGATGTTCTCGTCGATCTTCTGCGGCGTCAGCAGCGGGCGCTCTTCGCTGCGGAACGACGGATCGCCCACCTTCGTGGTGCCGCCGCCCATCAGGGTGATCGGCTTGTGGCCGGTCTTCTGCAGCCAGCGCAGCACCATGATGTTCATCAGATGCCCGACATGCAGCGATGCCGCCGTGGCATCGTAACCGATATAGGCAGGCACCACCCCTTTGACCAAAGCCTCATCCAGCGCCTGATAATCCGTGCAGTCGGCGACGAAGCCGCGCTCGAACATCACGCGCATGAAATCCGATTTCGGATGGTAGGTCATGGGACACCCGTGCTTTAAGGTGCTGGCGGTATAGCGGGGCAGGGGACAAAGGAAAAGATGGCGAAGGAGACCAAAGCCGTCTGGGCGCTTGGCACGATGTCGGGCACATCGCTGGACGGGGTGGATGCCGCGATGGTGCTGACCGATGGCCATGCGGTGCAGGACTTCGGCCCCCATGCCTATCGCCCCTACAGCCCGGCGGAACAGGCGGTGATCCGCGCCGCGCTTGGCAAATGGCCGAACGATCCCGGCGTGGCCGAGGCGACCGAGGTGGTGGAAACCGCCCATGCCGAAATCATGTCGCGTTTTTCCGGGGCCGAGGTCGCGGGCTTTCACGGTCAGACCCTTGCCCATGATCCGCGCGGGATGGGCACCCATCAGGCCGGCAATGGCGATCTTCTGGCGGGGGTGCTGTCGCTGCCGGTGGTCTGGGATTTCCGCACATCGGACGTGGCCCTGGGCGGGCAGGGCGCGCCGCTGGCCCCGTTCTTCCATTTCGCGCTGGCGAAATGGGTAGGTGCGACGGAACCCCTGGCCTTTCTGAACCTTGGCGGTGTCGGCAACCTGACCTGGGTCGATCCGCGGCAGCCCGTCCCCGAGGTTCCCGGCGCGCTGCTGGCCTTCGACACCGGCCCCGCCAATGCGCCGATCAACGATCTGATGCGGGCCCGCACCGGCAAGGATCAGGACAGCGGCGGGGCCTTCGCGGCGAAGGGCAGGGTGAAGCGCGAGGTGATCGAGGCTTTCCTGCAATCGCCCTATTTCTTCCGCATCCCGCCTAAATCGCTGGACCGCAACGATTTCCACGGCCTTCTCGATGCGGTGAAGGGCCTGTCCACCGCCAATGCCCTGGCCACCCTGACCGCCGCCGCCGCCAGTGCGGTGGAAAAGGGGGCCGAGCATTTTCCCGCCCCGATCTCGCGCCTGCTGGTGACGGGGGGCGGGCGGCACAATGCCACGCTGATGCGCCACCTGGGCCGCAAGTTCTCCTGCCCGGTCGAGCCAGTCGAGGCGGCGGGCCTGAACGGTGACATGCTGGAAGCGCAGGCCTTCGCCTATCTTGCCGTGCGGGTGATGCGCGGCCTGCCGACATCCTGCCCCGCAACCACCGGTGTTCCCGCGGCTGTGGGGGGCGGGCAGATCAGTCGGCCCTGAGGCTCGCCCGCTGTCGCTCGTCGGAGACTTCGTCTCTCCTCGCTAGGAGTGCTATGGAATGCGACGACGCGTTGCCGTCAGCCGCGTGCGCGACGCAGGATGGACCATGAATAGACCAGCAGCGCGGCCCAGATGAAGCCGAACGCCACCAGCTTCACCCCCGAAAACGGCTCGTCGAACAGAAAGACCGCGGTCAGAAAGATCATCGTCGGCGCGATATATTGCATGATGGCGATGGTCGACAGCCGCAGCCGTTTCGCCCCGTTGGCATAGATCATCAGCGGGGCTGCCGTGACGATGCCGCAGCCCAGCAGCAGCCATGTGTCCAGCGGCACACCCACGCCGAAATGCCCCTTGCCGGTCCATCCCAGCCAGAGCGCATAGGCCATGGCAAAGGGCAGCAGGACCAGCACCTCCAGGGTAAAGCCCTGATTGGGGCCGATCGGCAGGCGCCGCTTCAGATAGGCATAGATGCCCCAGGTCAGGAACAGCCCCACCGCGATGATGGGCAATCGACCGGTCTCCCAGGTCAGGATGCCGACGGCGATGCAGACCAGCGCGATGGCAAGCCACTGGATGCCGCGCAGCCGCTCGCCCAGCAGCACCGCGCCCAGGAAGATGGAAAACAGCGGGTTGATGTAATATCCAAGCGCCGCATCCAGCGCATGCCCCGACCCGATGGCCCAGACATAGATGCCCCAGTTCACGCTGATGAAACCCGCCGTCAGCGCCCCCATGCCCAGCATCCGCGGGCTGGTCAGCGCGGCCTTCAGATCCGCCGTCCGGCCCAGCCAGACCAGCACCGCCACCGCCACGGGAACCGACCAGATCACCCGATGCGCCACCACTTCGGCCGGGGGCACATGCGCCAGCGCCTTCATGTAAAGCGGCAGAAAGCCCCACAACAGATAGGCGGCAAGCGCGTAAAAGAAGCCGGACAGGCTGTCTTGGCTGTCTGTGATCCCGGTCATGACAGCGGTCTAGCCTTTCGTCGCCGTCCCGGCCATGGCGAAGTTGTGCCCCTTACAATCCGCGCCGGCGGTCCAGATAGGCGCGGGTGAAGGCGGCATAGCCATCGGCCGTCACCCGCAACTCGTCGCGCATCAGCCGATGCACGTCGGGCAGGCGGTGGAACGGCACGGCGGGCCAGACGTGGTGTTCGACATGGTAGGGCATGTTCCATGCTACCGCACGGACGATACGGTTGGTGAAGGTGGTGCGGGTGTTCTCGAACATGTTGGCCACCTGCGGGCAATCACCATGTTCGGCCAGCAGGTACAGCCGCAGGACAGGCTGCCCCAGCAGCACGGGCAGCAACCAGAGCCAGATCACCAGCGGCGACCAGATCAGGCTGGCCGCCAGCGCCGCATAGATCAGTGCCATCCAGCGCGCCTCGGCCACGATCCGCCCACGCGCGCCTTCGGGCAGATAATCGCCCTCGGCCCGGCCGATCACCAGCGCCGCCATCAGCCGGATCTGCGCCGCCCAATAGGGCAGGCCCGAGACATGCCAGATCCAGGCCGCCCGTGTCTGCGGCTTCTCCGATGCCAGCTCCGGGTCCTTGCCGGGCAGGTTGGTCCAGCGGTGATGCGCCAGATGGAACCAGCGGAACCATTCAAATGGCAGGATCAGCACCAGCCCGCAGAACCGCCCGATCCAGTCGTTCAGCCGCTCATGCGCAAAGGGGGTGCGATGGGTGCATTCATGTTCCAGCGTGAACAGGAAGACCAGAAGGACGCCCTGCACCGGCAGAAGCAGGCCCCAGCCCGGCACACCCGCCGCAATCAGCCCGCCGCACAGCCCGATCGTGCCCAGATGTCCCGCCAGATGCCGCAGCCCCCTGGTATCGCTGCGCTGCGTCATCGACGCGCGGATCTCGGGCGGCAGCCTCGAGAGGAATTCCCTGTGATCCATGGTCTTGCGTCCATCCCCGGTTGCAATATGGAGCGGTTGGCACCGCGCGCCTGTTTCTCGCCTTTGCGCGTTCCGAGCAACCGGCTCGATGATTATGCCTCCGGCGGGGATATTTGCATTCTGAAAGAGGGGGCTTCTTTCCCTTCTGCAAATATCCTGGGGAGTTTGAGGGGCAAGGCCCCTCATCGCCGAGGAGGAGGCGCATGCCGACGACGAGAGAAGACGCTTGCGGCGTCCAGCCGCTCCGTCAGATCCGCCGGGTGGCCCCCGGTTCCAGCCCGTCAATCGTCCAGTCGCCCACCCGCCAGCGGATCAGCCGCAGGCAGGGCAGCCCCACCGCGGCGCACATCCGCCGCACCTGCCGGTTGCGCCCCTCGCGGATCGTCAGCTCGATCCAGCCGTCGGGCACGGTCTGGCGCAGCCGGATCGGCGGCACGCGGGGCCAAAGTCCGGCGGGCGTCTCCACGCTGCGGGCGCGGGCGGGCAGGGTGGGGCCGTCCTTCAGCCTCACCCCGGCGCGCAGGGCCGCCAGCGCCGCCTCGGACACCACGCCTTCGACCTGCGCCAGATAGGTCTTTGCCATCTTGTGCCGCGGGTCGGAAATCCGCGCCTGCAGGCGTCCGTCATCGGTCAGGACCACCAGCCCTTCGGAATCGCGGTCCAGCCGCCCGGCGGGATATACGCCTTTTTCGGTGACGAAATCCGCCAGCGTCGCCCGGCCCTCGCCGTCGGTGAACTGGCACAGCACGTCATAGGGTTTGTTCAGAAGGATCAGCCGCGCCATGCCCCAGCCCTAGCCGATCATGGCACGGCTTGCCAGTGGCGGGCGCGGCTGGCAGGGTCGGGCCATGCAGATCGTCATCATCGGGGCCGGCGTGATCGGCGCGGCCATCGCCTATAACCTGACCCGTGGCGGGCATTCCGTCACCATCATGGACGGGCAGGGCATCGGGGCCGGGGCCTCGGGGCGCAGTTTCGGCTGGATCAACGCTTCGTACTTCCTGAACGAAGCCCATTACCGGCTGCGGCTGGAGGGGATCGCCGCCCACCGCCGCCTGTGTGCCGTGCTGCCGCAGGCCCCGACCCGCTGGCCCGGCTGCCTGTGGTTCGAGGAAACCGGCGCGGCGCAGGCCGCCTTTGCCGCCGATCTGCACGGGCTGGGCTATCCGGTCGAGTCCTGGGACCGCGACCGCATCGCTGCGGCACTGCCACAACTGGGCGCGGTGCCCGATACGGCGCTGTTCCTGCCGGGCGAAGGCGCGGTTGACCCCGCCGCGCTGGCGGCCTGTCTGATCGCCGCTTCGGGCGCGCGGCTTTGGCGCGGGGTGGCGGCCGAAGCGGTGGTCATGGCGCAGGGCAGGGTGGCCGGGGTTGAAACGGCGCAGGGCCGCCTTGCCGCCGATGCCGTGGTGGTGGCGGCCGGAACCGGCACGCCTGCCCTGGTCGAACCGCTGGGGGTACCGCTGCCGATGCTGTCGCGCCCCGGCCTGATCCTGAAGACGCCGCCGCTGCCGCCGGTGCTGCCTCTTGTCCTTTGGGGTCCGGGCGGAGAATTGCGGCAGGATGAGGCCGGGCGGCTGGTGATGCCGACCGCCGCCAACCATCAGGGCGACGCGGCCGAGGTGATCTCGGGCCTGGCCGGGACGCATGCCGATGCCGCCATGGTCCGGCTGCGCGCCCTGTTGCCCGCCGTGCGGACCGGCTGGGACGAGGTGGCACTGGCGCATCGCCCGGTGCCGGGCGACGGGCTGCCGGTGATCGGTCAGGCCCTGCCGGGGCTGTGGCTGGCGGTGATGCATTCCGGGGCCACGCTGGCCGCGGTGACTGGCGAACTGGTGGCGCAGGAAATGGAAGGGGCGGAAAGCGCCTTGCTGGCCCCGTTCCGCCCCGGCCGGTTTCACCGCTGACGAGGGTCAGCCCTTCAGGATCGACCGCCCGGCATATTCCGCCGTCTCACCCAGCATTTCCTCGATGCGAATCAACTGGTTGTATTTCGCCAGCCGGTCCGAGCGGCTGAGCGAGCCGGTCTTGATCTGGCCGCAGTTGGTGGCCACCGCCAGATCGGCGATGGTGCTGTCCTCGGTCTCGCCCGAGCGGTGGCTCATCACATTGGTGTAGCCTGCGCGATGGGCCATATCGACGGCTTGCAGCGTTTCGGTCAGGGTGCCGATCTGGTTCACCTTGACCAGCATGGAATTGGCCACACCCTTCCTGATCCCCTCGGCCAGACGGCGCGGGTTGGTGACGAAGAGATCGTCGCCGACCAACTGGACCTTGCCGCCCAGCGTCTCGGTCAGCAGCTTCCAGCCGTCCCAATCATCCTCGGAACAGCCGTCCTCGATCGAGATGATAGGATAATCCGCTGCCAGCCCGGCCAGGAAATCGACATTCTCGGCGATCGACAGCGACTTGCCTTCGCCCTTCATCTCATACTTGCCCCCCCGGAAATATTCGGTGGCGGCGCAATCCAGCGCAAGATAGATGTCCTCACCCGGCTTGAACCCGGCCTTCTCGATGGATTTCAGAATGAAATCAAGCGCGTCACGGGCAGAGTTCAGGTTGGGTGCGAAGCCGCCCTCATCGCCGATGCCGGTGTTGTGGCCCGCCTTCTGAAGTTCCTTCTTCAGGGTGTGGAACACTTCCGATCCCATGCGGATCGCCTCGCGGATGTCCTGGGCACCCACCGGCATGATCATGAATTCCTGGATGTCGATCGGGTTGTCGGCATGTTCGCCGCCGTTGATGATGTTCATCATCGGCACCGGCAGGACACGGGCCGAGGTGCCGCCGACATAGCGATACAGGGGCTGGCTGGAATATTCCGCCGCCGCCTTGGCCACCGCCAGCGACACGCCAAGGATGGCATTCGCGCCCAGTCGTGATTTGTTCGGCGTGCCGTCCATCTCGATCATGGTGCGGTCGATGCCGACCTGCTCGGTGGCGTCATAGCCCACCAGTTCCTCGGCAATCTCGCCGTTGACGGCGGCCACCGCCTCCAGCACGCCCTTGCCCAGATAGCGCGCCTTGTCGCCGTCGCGGCGCTCGTTCGCCTCATGCGCGCCGGTCGATGCGCCCGAGGGCACCGCCGCGCGGCCCATCGCGCCGGATTCCAGAACCACATCCACCTCGACGGTGGGATTGCCGCGGCTGTCCAGAATCTCGCGGGCGTGGATGTCGATGATCGTGCTCATGGCGGTCGGCCCTTCACAAAGGATGCTCTCAGCCGTCCGTTTAGCCGCCTTCGGTGTCCAGCGGAAGACGGCGATTGCGCATGCGTTCACGCGCAAAGGCATAAAGCCCGGACCCGACCACGATGGCCGCCCCGATACAGGTGGAAAGGCTGGGCCGTTCGGCAAGAAAGACCATCGACAGAACCACGGCAAAGACCAGCCTTGTATAGCGGAAAGGGGCCACGACCGACACTTCGCCCAGCCGCATCGCCGCAACAACGGCGTAATAGCCGAACAGGCCCGCCACCAGCGCCCCGGCCAGCCCGGCCCATTGCATCGGGGCGGGCATCACGAAGCCCTGTCCCATGATCGCCATCAGCGCCGTTCCGGCCGGCACCAGCCCCAGATAGGCCCAGGCCGAGACCTGGAAGGTGCCGATCTCGCGCGGCATCACCCGCGTTGCCAGATCGCGCACCGCCAGCACCAGCACGCAGAGAACGGTCAGAATGCCGGTGGGATCGAAATCGGCGTCCCAGGGCGACAGGATCACCAGAACCCCGGCAAAGCCCGCCAGGATCGAGGCCCAGCGCCGCCAGCCCACCTTTTCGCCCAGAAACAGCGCCGCCCCGGCCACCACCACCAGCGGCGACGCCTGCAGCAGCGCCGAGGTCATCGACAGTGGGGCCAGCGCCAGCGCCACGATATAGAACATCGCCGCCCCGGCTTCGGCCAGTGTCCGCAGCAACGGCACGCCGCGCAGCGCCTGCGTGGACAGCACCCGTTCGCCCCGCCGCGCGGCCAGCGCCCAGAACACCAGCGCCCCGGCTGCCCCGGTCAGCGCCAGCACCTGACCGGGCGGCAGCGCTTCGGCCGCACGTTTCAGGAACAGATCCTCGACCGCGAAGAAGGCCATCGAGCCGGTCATCAGCGCCGCAGCCCGCGAATTCTCGGCCGCGTGGGATAGGGTCATCGAAGGCTCCTGTCGCCGGGGTTTCCTGCCGTTACACCGGCCGCCCGGCAAAGGAAACCGTCAGCGATAGATCGCCGGTGCCCCCAGCCGCTGATGCAGGGCATTCACCTCATGCGGCTGCAATTCCAGCGCCTGCGCCAGCGCATGCAGGTATTGCGCCTCGGCCTGGCTGTCCAGGTTGATCGCCGACAGCGAGGCAAGATAGACCTGCGCCTCCATCCCGTTCGGCACCATCCGCACCAGCGCGTCGATGTCGACCGGGGCCGAAAGCTCGGCATTCACCGCCTTCACCTCGGCCTGGGTGGCATCGCCCATCGCCTCCATCAGCTTCTGCTTTTCCCCGGCATCCAGATCGCCGTCGCATTTCACCGCCTGGATGATGGCCTTCAGCATCAGGGCGGCGGAAATCTCTTCCTCCTCCTCGATCCGCAGGCTGCCGCCCGAAGGACGTGCCGCCGCCCCGCCCAGGACTGAGCCAAGAAGATCGCCGATCCCGCCGGTGCCGCCGTTCTGGCCACCCCGGCCCGACCGCGCTCCGGTCATCTGCTCCAGCACGTCGTTCAGCCCGCCCTTGGGTGCCGTCTTGCGGGCCGATGTCCGCTTGGTCCCCAGCACCTCTTCCAGAAGATCGCCGCCGCGGGCGGTGCGGCTGGCGCTGGTCGAATTGCCGCGGCCGTTGCCCAGAAGGTCGCCCATCAGATCCTCAAGCCCGCCTTGCGTCGTGCCCGAGGACGACCGGCCGCTGCGGGCGGTTTCGGTGCTGCGCGCCGACCCGCCCGACACGCTTTTGGTCAGGGTCGAAACCCCTTTCGCAACCACGATCCCGATCGCCACCTTCATCAGTGTCTTGCCCAGACTCATCGCATCCTCCCGGATTGGCTTTTGCGGTCAGCCTTGCTTGCGCCTCCCCCCCGGTCAATGCCAAACAGCGCAGGCGGGCAGGGGGAATTCCAAAGAGGTTGCGGCAGATCATGCGCAAGGACAGTCTGGACGCCGCAGGTCTGGCGATGCTTCTGGGGGTGCAGGGCCTGCTGGCGGTGAACCAGTTGTCCATCAAGGTGGTGAATGCGGGCTTGCAGCCGGTGTTCTTTGCCGGGCTGCGTTCGGCCCTGGCGATCCTTTTCGTCTATGGCTGGCTGCGCTGGCGCGGTCGCCCGCCGCGACTGACGCGCGCCGCCCTTGGCCCCGGCCTGATGATCGGCGCGGTCTTTGCGGCCGAATTCCTGTTCCTGTTCCTGGCACTGGATCTGACCACGGTGGGCCGGGCTTCTGTTCTGATGTATTCGATGCCGTTGTGGTTTGCGCTGATGGCGCATTTCGGGCTGGGCGACCGGATCACGCCGATGAAGGCGGCCGGGCTGGTGCTGGCCTTTGCCGGCACGGCCTGGGCGATTCTGGGCGGGGCCAAGGGCGGGCAGGGCAGCCTTCTGGGCGATCTCTGCGCGCTGGGGGCTGCGCTTGGCTGGGCGGCTACCGCCTATATCGCGCGGCGTCCGGTGATGCGGGCCGAAGGGCCCGAGATGCAATTGTTCTGGATGGTCCTCGTCTCGGCCCCGATCCTGCTGATTGCGGCCCCGCTGTTCGGCCCGCTGATCCGCGATCTGCAACCGCTGCATCTGGGACTGTTGCTGTTTCAGGCTTCGGTCATCGTGGCGGGGGTCTTCATTTCGTGGCTGTGGCTGATGTCGGTCTATCCGTCCGCCACTGTCGCAGCCTTTTCCTTCCTGACCCCGGTTCTGGCCATCCTGCTGGGGGCGGCCGTGTTTGACGAACCCTTGTCACCGGCGATTCTCGGGCCGGGGGCGCTGGTGGCGGCGGGGATCGTGCTGATCAACCGTTCGGCAGGCCGTGCGGTGTCGGGCTGAGAATCGCTGTCTTGCGGCTGAAGGATTTGTCCCCCGGTCATCCGGTTTCTCAGCGCTCCGCCCCAAACGGGCCGCATCCTTGGCAAAACCGGTCAAGTTGAGAAAACACTCCAACTGTTGTCCACAGACCGGCCCACAACCTCTGCGACAGTGCGATGACGGGCGCGTGATGTGGCCGTGAAATCGTCAAGCCTGAAAATCCCGCGAAGGCGCAAAAAAACCATTTGAAACGATCCGGCGAATACGACAGGTTGCATGGGTGGCCCTGACAGACACTAAATCTAGTGCGGGCGGGCAGAGCGGTGAGACCAGCCAGGGGTTGCCGGAGTAACGGCAGCTGTTCCTTGTCCGCATGCGCGGATGGGGCTGGGTCGGTGTTTCTTGCCCCCGGCGGGCCACGCGGACGGGGAATGCCGGACAGTCCGGCCAAGAGACAGGATCAGGGGCAGATGAAGATCGAGCGCAAGTTTACCGCCGAAGCAACCGGCGCCTATGGCACGATGGACTTCTCCATCACCACATCGGAAATCCGCAATCCCGATGGCAAGGTGGTGTTCCGCAATGAAGCGGTCGAGGTGCCGGCCGGATGGAGCCAGGTCGCCTCGGACGTGCTGGCGCAGAAATATTTCCGCAAGGCGGGCGTCCCGGCCGTTCTGAAGCGCGTCAAGGAAAAGGGCATGCCCGAATTCCTGTGGCGCTCGGTCCCAGATGAAGAGGCGCTGGCGAAACTGCCCGCCGATCAGCGTTATGTCGGCGAAACCAGCGCCAAGCAGGTCTTTGACCGTCTGGCGGGGGCCTGGGCCTATTGGGGCTGGAAGGGCGGCTATTTCAGCACCGAAGCCGATGCCCAGGCCTATTTCGACGAGATGCGCTTCATGCTGGCCAACCAGATGGCCGCCCCGAACAGCCCGCAATGGTTCAATACCGGGCTGCATTGGGCCTATGGCATCGACGGGCCGGGGCAGGGGCATTTCTATGTGGACCACAAGACCGGCAAGCTGACCCGTTCGGAAAGCGCTTATGAACATCCGCAGCCGCATGCCTGCTTCATCCAGTCGGTTTCGGACGATCTGGTGAACGAAGGCGGAATCATGGACCTGTGGGTCCGCGAAGCGCGGCTCTTCAAATACGGCTCGGGCACCGGCACCAACTTCTCGTCCTTGCGCGGCGAGGGCGAGAAACTGTCGGGCGGGGGCAAGTCCAGTGGCCTGATGGGGTTCCTCAAGATCGGCGACCGTGCGGCGGGGGCGATCAAGTCCGGCGGCACCACGCGGCGCGCCGCCAAGATGGTGATCTGCGACATGGATCACCCCGACATCGAGCAGTTCATCAACTGGAAAGTGATCGAGGAACAGAAGGTCGCCAGCCTTGTGGCCGGATCGAAGATGCATCAGGCCCGCCTGAACGACATCTTCTCGGCCATCCGCGCCTGGGACGGGTCTTCCGGAGATTCGGTCGATCCGGCGAAGAACCCGGCGCTGAAATCCGCGATCAGGGCTGCGAAAAAGGCCATGATCCCGGACACCTACACCAACCGCGTGCTGCAATACGCGCGGCAGGGCTTCGACAGCATCGAATTCCCCACCTATGACACCGACTGGGATTCTGAAGCCTATATCACCGTCTCGGGCCAGAATTCGAACAACTCGGTCCGGGTGACGGACGCCTTCCTTGCTGCCGTGCGCGACGACAAGCCGTGGGAACTGGTCCGCCGCACGGATGGCAAGATCGCCAAGACCGTCTCGGCGCGCGAGCTTTGGGACCAGATCGGCCATGCCGCCTGGGCCTGCGCCGACCCCGGCATCCAGTTCCACGATACGGTCAACGCCTGGCACACCTGCCCGGAAGACGGCCAGATTCGCGGCTCGAACCCCTGTTCGGAATACATGTTCCTGGACGACACGGCCTGCAACCTGGCGTCGATGAACCTCTTGACCTTCTACAAGGACGGCCGGTTCGATGCCGCCGCCTATGTCCATGCCACGCGGCTCTGGACGGTGACGCTTGAAGTCTCGGTGATGATGGCGCAGTTCCCGTCGAAGGAAATCGCGCAACTCAGCTACGACTTCCGCACCCTTGGCCTTGGCTATGCCAATATCGGCGGCCTTCTGATGAACATGGGGCTTGGCTACGACTCGGCCGAAGGCCGTGCGCTCTGCGGGGCGCTGACCGCGCTGATGACCGGCATCTCCTATGCCACCTCGGCCGAGATGGCCAAGGAGCTGGGGCCGTTCGCAGGGTACGCCCGCAACCGCGACCACATGCTGCGGGTGATCCGCAACCACCGCGCCGCCGCCTGGGGCAAGACCACGGGATACGAGGCGCTGAACGTCAATCCGGTGGCGCTGGATCAGGTGAACTGCCCTGACCAAGCCCTTGTCGCCCTTGCGAAATCCGCCTGGGACGAGGCTCTGGCCCTGGGTGAGGTTCACGGTTTCCGCAACGCCCAGACGACCGTGATCGCCCCCACCGGCACCATCGGGCTGGTGATGGATTGTGACACCACCGGGATCGAACCCGATTTCGCCCTGGTCAAGTTCAAGAAGCTGGCCGGAGGCGGGTACTTCAAGATCATCAACCAGTCGGTTCCGGCCGCGCTTGAAACCCTCGGCTACCCCAGCCACCAGATCGCCGAAATGGTCGCCCATGCCGTCGGTCATGGCAGCCTTGCGCAGGCCCCTTCGGTCAACCATACCGCGCTGATCGGCCATGGCTTCGGCCCGCGCGAGATCGAAAAGGTCGAAGCCGCGCTGCCGACCGCCTTCGACATCCGCTTTGTCTTCAACCAATGGACGCTGGGCGCCGATTTCTGCAAGGGCACCCTCGGCATTCCCGAAGAGCGGCTGAACGACCCGACCTTCGACCTTCTGCGCCATCTCGGCTTCACCAAGGCGCAGATCGACGCCGCCAATGACCATGTCTGCGGCACCATGACCCTGGAAGGCGCGCCCTTCCTGAAGGCCGAACACCTGTCGGTGTTCGACTGCGCCAACCCCTGCGGCAAGACCGGCAAACGGTTCCTGTCGGTCGACAGCCACATCCACATGATGGCGGCGGCGCAAAGCTTCATCTCGGGCGCGATTTCCAAGACGATCAACATGCCGAACTCGGCCACGATCGGGGAAACGCTGGCGGCTTATGAACTGTCGCATTCTCTCGGGATCAAGGCCAATGCGCTGTATCGTGACGGCTCGAAACTCTCGCAACCCCTCGCTGCCGCACTGATCGAGGATGACGAAGAGGCCGAAGAGATCATGGCCTCGGGCAGCGTGATGGAAAAGGCGCAGGTCATCGCCGAGAAGATCGTCGAGAAGGTGATCGTCAAGGAGATCGTCCGCAGCCACCGCGAAAAGCTGCCGGAACGCCGCAAGGGCTATACCCAGAAGGCGATCATCGGCGGCCACAAGGTCTATCTGCGCACCGGCGAATATGGCGATGGCAGCTTGGGCGAGATCTTCATCGACATGCACAAGGAAGGTGCCGGCTTCCGCGCGATGATGAACAACTTCGCCATCGCGGTCTCGGTCGGCCTGCAATACGGCGTGCCGCTGGAGGAATTCGTCGAGGCCTTCACCTTCACCCGCTTTGAACCGGCGGGCATGGTGCAGGGCAATGACAGCATCAAGAACGCCACTTCGATCCTGGACTATATCTTCCGGGAACTGGCGATCAGCTACCTTGACCGCACCGATCTGGCCCATGTCGCCCCGAAAGGCACCGCCTTCGACGACCTTGGTCGCGGCGATGACGAGGGCAAGCGCAACATTGCCGAAGTCAGCGAGACGACCGCGTCGAAATCGGTGGAACTGCTGAAGTCGATCTCCTCTTCGGGCTATCTGCGCAAACGCCTGCCGCAGGAACTGGTGGTGTTGCAAGGCGGGGCAGGGGCCACGGCACTGGCCACCGGCACCGATCCGGTCGCCACGCTGAACATGCTTGTGCCCGAGACGCGGGCGGCGGGCTTTGCCGAAAGCACCTCGGCCTTTGCCATGGGGGCCGCCACGGCGGATGCCCGCACCAAGGCCAAGCTGCAGGGCTATACCGGCGACAGCTGCGCCGAATGCGGCAATTACACGCTGGTGCGCAACGGCACCTGCCTGAAGTGCAACACCTGCGGCAGCACGACGGGGTGCAGCTGATTTGAACTGATCGGAGGTCCATTATGCATACGCTCAGAGATCTCTTCAAAAGGCTGCCCGGAGACGGGCAGCTTCGTTACCTCTTGCGCAACTTCAACTTGGGCATGTCGGGAAGGGGCCCCATTCCTTCGGTCAAACTGCTGGCGGAGAAGATTGGGCTTGATGTGTATCTGGTCCAATTGCCGAAACACGTTCGCGGTCGGCTACAGCAAGATCCTTTTGCTGAAGCCGGCTATCGCATTGAAGTGAATATGCTTGACGATGTGGTCGTGCGACGGATCACCGTATTGCATGAATTGATGCACTTCTTCCTGCATCCGAGGGATGATGTTTTCGCTAGCCAGTATAGAGCCGGTCGCGACCACTTTTACCTTAGTGATGAACTGAGGGAAGAGCGCGAGGCCAACGAATCTCTGATGGTCTTGCTATTTGGCGATGGCGCACTCGAAGCGGCGCGGGGGCTCCACGGCGATGATGCGGAGAGACTTGCAAAGCACTTTGGAGTTACCGTTGCGCTCATTGAAAGAGCCTTGGTGATGTTCGGGCTCAAAGAATGATGATGGCTTGATCCATTTCATCTTTGCCCAAATACCCCACGGGGGTCCGGGGGTGTGAAACCCCCGGCCTGCGCTGGCCACAAGCGACACGGAATCCCGCATCTTCCGGCCCGGCATCCTCCGCCCTATAGTCCGACGGAAAGCCCGATCCCCGGCGTATCAGGGGAAAGCCAGAGGACCATCCGTGCCAGAGCCCGCCACCCGCCCCGACCTTGCCCATCTGACGCGCGGCAATGCCCGCCGCCCGCGCCGCTGGCTGTGGCTGGTCCTGCTGCTGGCCGTTCTGGGCGGCGGTCTCTGGGTCTGGGCCGCCCGCACCGCCACGCCAACCGCCATCCGCTATGACACGACCGCGGTGGAAAGGGGCGATCTCACCGTCACCGTTATCGCCACCGGCACCGTGCAGCCAACCACCCGCGTCGATATTTCTTCCGAACTGTCGGGCACGATTTCCGCCGTCGAGGCCGATTTCAACGCCGAAGTGACCGAAGGTCAGGTTCTGGCCTGGCTGGACGATACCAATCTGCGTGCCCGTCTGACCACGGCCGAGGCCCAGCTTGCCGCCGCCACCGCCCGCGTGACCCAGGCCGAGGCGACGGCGTCGGAAACCTCGGAAACCTGGACCTCGACCCAGGCGCTGGATGCGCGCGGCCTTGCCGTCCGGTCGACCATCATCGCCGCCAAGGCCGCGCATGACCGCGCCATGGCGGCTGTCGACATCGCAAGGGCCGATCTGAAACTGGCCGAAGCGACGCTGCAAGAGGCCCGCAGCGACCTGGCCAAGGCCGCGATCCGCAGCCCGATCACCGGGATCGTGCTGAACCGTACGGCGGAAAAGGGCCAGATCGTCGCTGCCACTCTGAATGCCCCGGTGCTGTTCACCCTGGCCGAGGATCTGTCGCACATGCAGTTGCAGGTCGACATCGACGAGGCCGACATCGGCCGCGTCGCCGTCGGCAACGAGGCGACCTTCAGCGTCGATGCCTATCCCGGCCGCACCTTTCCGGCAAAGATCACCCAACTGCGTTTTGCCCCCGAAGAAACCGATGGCGTCGTGACCTACAAGGCGGTTCTGTCGGTCGAGAATGCCGATCTTCTGCTGCGTCCCGGCATGACGGCCACCGCAACCATCGTCGTCGCCCGCCAGGCCGATGTGTTGCTGGTTCCGCTGGCTGCGCTGCGCTATGCGCCGCCCGTCACCGACGAGGCAAGCCGATCCGGCGGCGGTCTTCTGGGCCTGATCATGCCGCGGCGCGGATCGACCCAGCGGCAGAAGGTGGACGGCAATTCGATCTGGGTGCTGCGCGCGGGCCAGCCGGTGAAGGTGAAGGTCACGCCCGGCGCTTCGGATGGCCGGATGATGGCGGTGACGGCCGAGGATCTGGCCGAAGACGATCAGGTGATCACCGACCAGAGCAGCAGCGGATGACCGCGCCGCTGATCGAGTTCCGCAAGGTCGCCCGGCTCTATGGCAGCGGAGAGGCCGAGGTGCGCGCGCTGAACGGCGTGGATCTTGCGATCCGGCGCGGGGAATTCGTCGCCATCATGGGTCCTTCCGGGTCCGGCAAGTCGACCGCGATGAACATCATCGGCTGTCTCGACCGCCCGACCGGCGGGCAATATCTGTTCGACGGCACCCCGGTTGAGGATCTGTCGGCCGATTCCCGTGCGCTGTTGCGGCGGCACTATCTGGGCTTCGTGTTCCAGGGCTTCAACCTGCTGGCGCGCACCTCGGCCTTGGAAAATGTCGAACTTCCCTTGATCTACAAGGGGATGCCACGCGCCCAGCGGGTGGAAAAGGCGCGGGCGGCGCTGGCCAAGGTGGGGCTTGAGGGGCGCGAGGGGCACCATCCGTCGCAGTTGTCGGGCGGCCAGCAGCAGCGCGTCGCCATCGCGCGGGCACTGGCCAGCGATCCGATGGTCATTCTGGCGGATGAACCCACCGGCAACCTCGACACCCAGCGCAGTCATGAGATCATGGGCCTTTTGCAACAGCTGAACCGCGACGAGGGCATCACCATCGTCATGGTCACGCATGAGGCCGACATCGCCGCCCATGCCCGCAGGCTGGTGGTGTTCACCGATGGCCGGATTCTCCGGGATGAGCCGACGGGCGGGGGGCCCGCATGATCACCGAGGCGTTCCGGCTGGCAGCCCGGTCGATCATCCGAAACAAGCTGCGGTCCTTCCTGACCATCCTTGGCATCGTCATCGGCGTGGCGGCGGTGATCGCCATGGTCACTGTGGGGCAGGGGTCGTCGAAACAGGTCTCGGCTTCGGTCGAGGCGCTGGGATCGGATGTGCTGATCCTGCGGCCCGGACGGCGCGAATTCGGCCCGCCGGGGGCCGGGGGGCGCGCGCGCCCCTTCACCCTGCGCGATGCCGAGGCACTGGCGACCTTGCGCGAAGTGGCCCGGATCGCCCCGATTGCCACCTCGACCCAGACGGTTGTTCTGGGCAATGCCAACAGCTCGACCCAGATCACCGGATCGACGCCGGACTGGGTGGAGGTCAGCAACTGGTCGCTGGCATCGGGCCGCAATTTCACCATTGCCGAAGACCGCGCCGGGCTGGCAGTCTGTCTTCTGGGCCAGACCGTGCGCCAGCGCCTGTTCGGCGAGGCCGATCCGGTGGACCAGACGGTCCGCATCAAATCCATTGCCTGTCAGGTGGTGGGCGTGCTGGCTGCCAAGGGTGCGGGCAGCTTCGGCCAGGATCAGGATGATGTGGTGGTCATGCCGATCCGGCTGTTGCAGCGGCGGCTGGCGGGTGACAGCGATGTCAGCACCATGCAGATTTCCGTCACGCCGGGGGTTGCGGTGTCCGAGGCGACAAGCGCGATTGAATCTCTGATGCGGGAACGCCGCCGTCTGACCATCGAGCAGGACAATGACTTTTCGCTGACCGACATGAAGGAGGTGGCGACGATGCTGAACTCCGTCAACTCTGTCCTGTCGGGCCTTCTGTCCTCGGTCGCGGCGGTCAGCCTGCTGGTGGGCGGGATCGGCATCATGAACATCATGCTGGTTTCTGTCACCGAGCGCACGCGCGAGATCGGCATCCGGCTGGCGGTGGGGGCCAGCGCGCGGCAGGTCCTGACGCAGTTTCTGGTGGAATCGGTGGTGCTGTCGCTTTTGGGCGGGGTGATCGGCATCCTGGTCGGGCTGACCATGGCTGGGGTGGCCAGCCGGTTCATGGCCATTCCTTTCGTCGCCGATCCGACGGTGATCCTGGGGGCCTTCGGCTTTTCCGCCCTGATCGGCGTGTTCTTCGGCTATTTCCCCGCCCGCCGCGCCGCCCGGCTGGACCCGATCGAAGCCCTGCGGCACCAATAGAGCGTGTCCGACAAAAGTGGACTCCGGTTTTGGCGAAAGACGCGCGATCACGAAGAAGCCAGAGTCTGTCCGGCGCGTCTGTCAGCGCCGGACAGACTCTGGAAGGGATTCTCATCTGCCAGGTTGTTCCTGCGAATTCCTATGGTAATTTGGCCGGATGAAGATTGCAGACAAGACCCGCCGCATGACCCAGGCGCTACGTGACAACGGCGTGCGTGTGACCCGCCAGCGCGAGGCCCTGCTGCGCGTGCTGACCGAGGCCGAAGACCATCCCGATGCCACCGAACTGCACCGCCGTGCGCGGGGGCTGGACGAATCCGTCTCGCTGGCCACGGTCTATCGCACCTTGTCGGTGCTGGAACGGGAAGGCGTGGTGCAGCGCCATTCCTTCGAAAGCGGCGGGGCGCGGTTCGAAGTGGCCGATCAGGCACACCATGACCATATCGTCGATCTCGACAGCGGCGACATCATCGAGTTCCGAAACGAGCGGATCGAGGAACTGCAACGCCAGATCGCCGCCGAAATGGGTTATGAGATCATCCATCACCGGCTGGAGTTGTATTGCCGGAAAAAGACTTAGCGATACATTCAAACCTTCGGATGTCTGGTCAGGGTGTGATCCGCGCCTCGGGCAGAAGATCTGCAATCTCGCGCCGGAAGTGCAGGGTATCGCCGCGGTCTTCGGCATCCAGTGCCTCGGCCCAGGCGCGCCCGGCATAGGTGGCCCAGGCAATCGGACCGGGTGCCGCCGCATCCCCGATCAGGTTCAGGCTGCGGATGCCCGCGCCCTGCCAGTCCAGCGCCCTGGCCGCATGGAACAGCGCGTCGTCGGGGATACGGCTTGTCACCATCACCACGGCTTCGGCGGGCAATGCGCTTTGCCGTCCCGTCCAGGTGCAGCCCAGAGTTACCTCTTTTGCGCCAATGGCTTCCGGGGCCTTGCTCAGGTGAATGTCGACCCCGATCTCCAGCAGGCGACGCATGATCGTGCCCTGTTCCAGCGTATTGTCGGTCCATTCGGCAACCTTCACCGCCGGGGTGATGAAATCCACCTTGCAGCCCTTGGCGACCAGCAGTTCGGCCAGAACCGACCCCATATAGAAATGATCGTCATCATAAAGGGTTACGCGCAATCCTTCAGGCGTTGTTCCGGCCATCAGATCATCCGGCGTATAGATCGGCATCGCCGGATCGGTCGGGATCGGATGCAGATGCAGCCGGGCCACCGCATCGCGCCGCCACTGCGCCCCGGTGGCGATGGCGATGTGGTCTGCGCCCATTTCCAGCAGATCCGCCGCCGCAAGACGGCTGTCGCGGTAGATGTCGACATTCGGCATCACCGCCATCTGGCCGGTGCGGTAATCCGCCACCCGGCCCCAGGCGGACAGGCCGGGCAAGCCCCGTTCGCGCGCGACACGCCCGCCCAGGACGGTGCCCGCTTCGGCCAGGGTCACGCGATAACCGCGCCGGGCGGCCTGCAAGGCGGCCTCCAGCCCGGTCGGGCCTGCGCCGACGATCAGAACGGAATCGCTGTCCCCCTTTTGCCGCGCCCGGTCGGGGTGCCAGCCCTTGCGCCATTCCTCCATGAAGGCGGTGTTCTGGGTGCAGCGCGAAATCGCGCCGGTCATGTCGCCCGAAACGCAGATGTTGCAGCCGATGCATTCACGGATGTCGTCATACCGGCCCTCTTCCACCTTCAGCGGCAGGAACGGATCGGCGATGGAGGGGCGCGCGGCCCCGATGAAATCCAGGATCCCGGCCTTGATCTGCCTTACCATCGCATCGGGGCTGGTGAAGCGGCCGACGCCGACCACGGGCCTTGGCGTCAGCGCCTTGATTCCGCGCACCAGATCTTCCTGTGCGCCTTCGGGCTTGAAACGGCTGGTGCCGGAACAGGCCTCCCATGTGCCCTGGGCCAGATCCCAGATGTCGGGCAATTTGCCATGCATTTCGATGAAATCGCGCAGTTCGGCATTGGAAAAGCCGAAAGTCCCCGCCTCGTGCAGCGACATCCGCAAGCTGACGGCAAGTTCACCTTTGGTCACTTCCCTTGCGTCTTCAACCACTTCGCGCAGGAACCTGCCACGGTTTTCCAACGACCCGCCGTATTCGTCGTTGCGGTGGTTGGTGGCACGCGACAGGAAGTGTTGCAGGATGCCGAAGCCATGCGCGCCATAGAGGCAGACCAGATCGAACCCGGCCTGCTGGCTGCGGCGAAAGGCATTGCGGAACCATCGGCGCAGGTCGGCAATGTCCTGGCGGTCCATGGTGCGGGCCTGCACCGGATCGGAGGTGAAGGTCAGGATCGGCCCGCCGGTCACGGCCAGCGGCACCTCGCGTGAATAGAGGTTCGGCCCGTTGATGCCCGAATAGGCCAACTGGATGCCGGCCAGCGCGCCATGCGACTTCATCGCCTCGGCCATCCGCGCCAGCGCGGGAAGGTCGCGGTCGTCCCAGAGATGCTGTTCGATGAAGGGGGTGATTTCGCTGGAGGGGTGGATTTCGGTCTGTTCGGTGAAGATCACGCCCCAGCCGCCCTCGGCCTTGGTGCGGCGCATCTCGACCACGGCCGACGGGTCACGATAGCCGCCGCCATTGCAATGCGGCACCTGATAGAACCGGTTCTTCGCCGTCTTCGGGCCGATCTGCATCGGCGTGAACAGGATGTCGTGGGCCGCAAGCCGCGTCATCGCGCCGGCCCCATCCGCCCGGCCATGCCCGGTTTGCCGACGGGGCATTGCCCCTGCCGCAGCATCGGAACCATCCTGTCCTCCCTGGGGTATACCCCCCTTAGCCTGCCGGAAGGCTATATTCCCCGGTCAAGGGGGGTATATACCCCCAGAGAGGTATCGGATCAGATGTCTTTCATCAGCCTCAAGGCATCGTAGATCGCGGCATGGGTGTTGCGGGATTCCACCGCATCGCCGATGCGATAAAGCCGGAAACCTTGCGGTCCGTCACCCTTCGGCTGCGGCTGGCCTGCGATCAGGGCGTCATAATCCACCGCACCCAGGTTTTCCGACTGCGGCTTCAGCGCGAAGTAGAGGTCCGCATTGGGCGCGGTGCCATGGTTGATCACCACCTGATCGAACGACTTTTCCTGCGCAAGGTCGCGGATGTAATCCGACCCGATCACCGCCCGCAGCCGGTTGCCGTCGCGTGCCACCGATTGCAGCCGGTAGGTGACGGTGAAGGTCACGGATTTCCCTTGCAGATTGCGCATATAGGGGGCGAGGTTCATTCCCATCACCTCGGGGGCGAAGCTGCGGTCGGGGGTCATCACCTCGACCGTGGCACCGGCATTGGCCAGCGCCTCGGCGGTTTGCAGGGCGGTATGGTCGCCCGCGTCATCATACAGCAGCACATTGCTGCCCGGCTTCACATCGCCCGACAGGATGTCCCAGGCCTGCACGCAGAGATCCTCGCCCGCATCAAGCCCCGCCGCCTGCGGCAGCCCGCCGGTGGCGATGATCACCACATCCGGTGAAAGTGGCAGAATATCAGAAGCTTCCGCCCATAAGTTAAAGTTGAACGTCACCCCCTTGGCCGTGCATTGGTCATAGCGCCAGTCGATGATGCCGATCATCTCGGACCGCCGCTTTTGCTGGGCAGTCAGAAGAACCTGCCCCCCGGCGCGGGGCCCGGCCTCGAACACCGTCACCCGATGGCCGCGTTCGGCGGCAACGCGGGCGGCCTCCAGCCCGGCGGGCCCGGCACCGACGATCACCACGTTTTTGCGGGTCGCGGCCGGGGCGATGTCATGCGGCATCGTCTCTTCCCGCCCCGTCGCCGGGTTGTGGATGCAGAGCGCCATGCCGCCCTGATAGATCCGGTCCAGACAATAGGTGGCCCCGACGCAGGGGCGGATGTCATGTTCGCGGCCCTGAACGATCTTTTGCACCACCTGCGGATCGGCCATATGGGCGCGGGTCATCCCCACCATGTCGACCAGCCCGGAGGCCACCGCATGCCGCGCGGTTGCCACATCGGGGATGCGGGCGGCGTGGAAGGTGGGCAGCCCGACCTCGGCCCGGATGCGGCCGGCCAGATCCAGATGCGGGGCCGAGCGCATGCCCTGGATCGGGATCACATCGGTCATCGCGGCATCGGTATGGATGCGGCCGCGGATGATGTTGACGAAATCGACCAGACCGCTGGCCTTGAACCGCCGCGCCATCTCCAGCCCGTCCTCGACCGGCAGGCCGCCGGGGGCATCTTCGTCGGCGACATAGCGCAGGCCCAGAAGGAAATCGGGGCCAACCCGGTCGCGGCAGGCTTGCAGCACGTCGAAGGCAAAGCGCAGCCGGTTGTCCAGGCTGCTGGCGTCATAGGGGCCGGGCGGCATGCCATTGGTCAGCGGGCTGATGAACTGGTCCATCAGGTGCCCGTAGCATTCGAATTCCACCCCATCGACGCCCGCCGCCGCCATCCGTTCGGTGGCATCGGCATAATCCCTGACGATACGGGTGATGTCCCAGTCTTCCATCAGCTTGGGAAAGGCGCGGTGGCTGGGTTCACGTTTCGGGCCGGGGGCGGGAACGGGCAGCCAGTCGCCCTTGTCCCAGCGGGTGCGGCGGCCAAGATGCGACAGCTGGATCATCACGGCGGCGCCTGCCTCGTGGCAATCGTCGGTCAGCCGCCTCATCCACGGCACGACCTCATCCTTCCAGACCAGCAGGTTGGAAAACACCGGCGGGCTGTCGCGGCTGACCGAGGCCGATCCGGCCGTCATCACCATCGACACCCCGGCCTTGGCGCGCGCCAGATGATACAGGCGATAGCGGTCCTTCGGCATGCCGTCATCGGAATAGGCCGGTTCATGGCTGGTGGTCATGATCCGGTTGCGCAGCGTCAGATGGCGCAGTTGATAGGGTTGCAGCAAGGGATCGTTCGAGGGCTTGGCTGTGGACATGGCGCAGACCTTTTTCGCGGTGGCTGTCCCACTTTCATCAGGCCCCGTCGCCGCGTCAAACATAAAATCGACACCTATGTCGATTTTATCCCGCACTGGCCAAAGCCGGTCCGGTTGCGCCCGGCGGATCGGCGGCTTAGGGTCCGGCATGGACAGCGAAACCGGCGGGATCAAGGACAGGGGCTGGCGCGGATCGGCCGATCTGTGGCTGGACGGGGCGCATGCGATTCTGGTGGAAAGCGGCATCGAAGCGGTGAAGATCGGGCCGCTGGCGGCGCGTCTGGGGCTGTCGCGCACGTCGTTCTACTGGCATTTCGCGGATCGGGAGGCGCTGCTTGCCGCGCTTCTGGCACGCTGGAAGGCCAAGAACACGGCCGCGCTGATGGGGCGGATCGCGCAGCCCTCGGCCACGGTGACAGAGGCGGTGCTGGCGCTGTTCGATGCCTGGGTCGATCCCGCCCTTTTCGATTCTCGGGCCGAATTCGCGGTGCGGACCTGGGCGCTGACCGATCCGCAGGTGGCGGGGGTTCTGGCGGCCGAGGATGCGATCCGGGTTGCCGCGCTGACCGGCCTGTTCCTGCGTCATGGCTATCCGCCTGCCGAGGCCGATACCCGCGCCCGCACCGTCTATTTCACGCAAGTGGGTTATATCGCCCTGCGCGCGGAAGAGGATTTCGACGCCAGGATGACGCGAATCCCGTCCTATGCGCTGGTGTTCACCGGCCATGCGCCATCGGCTGATGAAGTGGCGGCCTTCCGGGCCCGCCATACGCTCAGGTCAGGCTGAGCAGAAGCCGGGTCAGCAGCGCGGCCTCGTCCTCGGTCAGCGGGTCCAGCGTGCGGGCCGAAACCTCCAGCGCCAGCGGTGCCAGCCGGTCGAACAGCGCACGGCCTGCGGGCGTCAGATCGACGCTGAGCCTGCGGCGGTCGGCGCGGTCGGGCGAAGTGGCGACCAGCCCGGCCCGTGACAGCCGGTCGACCACCCCCTTGACCGTGGCCGCATCCATCGCCGTTTCGCGCCCCAGCGCGTTCTGCGATTGCGCGCCCAGTTCGGCCAGACGGGCCAGAACGGCGAATTGCGTGGTGGTGACTTCAGGAATGTCGCGGGCAAAGATCGCAAGATGCCGCTGGCTGACACGGCGCAGCAGATAGCCGATCTGGTCGTCCAGCGCATATTCGGGGCCGCTCATGCCCAGCGGCATACGCTGTGCGATGGCCGCTGGCAAGGGCGCGCTTGTCGCGGGCAGCCGGAGGACAACGCGGCTGTTGACAGCAGGGGCGCGCATTGGGCACCTTGTTGGTGTGCAAACAATGCGGTGCGCGCATGTCCTATCTCCGTCCCCGAACGCTGGATGAGGCGCTGACCGCCCTGGCTGCGGGCGCGCGGGTTCTGGCGGGGGGAACCGATCTTTATCCGGCGGCAGGCGCACAACTGGCCGGGCCAGTGGTGGATCTGGCGGATATGCCGGGCTTTGCCGGCATCACGGCCGGCCCGCAGGGCCTGCGGATCGGGGCGTTCACCCGCTGGACCGCGATTGCCGAGGCCGATCTGCCCCCCGCCACGCAGGCGCTGCAACAGGCGGCGCGGTTGGTGGGCGGGCGGCAGGTGCAGAATGCGGGCACAATCGGCGGCAATCTCTGCAATGCATCGCCCGCCGCCGATGGCGTGCCGCCGCTGCAGGTGCTGGGGGCCGAGGTCGAACTTCTGTCCGCGCAGGGCATGCGCAGGCTGCCGCTGTCCGAATTCCTGCTGGGCCCGCGCAAGGTGGCACTGCACCCGGCAGAATTGCTGGCGGCGGTGCATCTGCCGCAGGCGGGGCTTGCGGGCCGGTCGGCCTTTGAAAAGCTGGGCGCACGGGCGCATCTGGTGATTTCCATCGCCTGCGTCGCGGTGCGGCTGGTGGTTCACGGGGGCCGGATCGTCGAGGCTGCTGCTGCTGTCGGTTCCTGTTCGGCCGTGGCGCTGCGGCTTCCGGGGGTCGAGGCGGCGCTCTGCGGCCCGCTGGCAGGGGCGGCGGACCGGGTGGACCCGGCGCAGGTCGCGGCGGCGCTGTCCCCCATCAACGACATCCGCGCCACCGCCGATTATCGGCGCAAGGCCGCCGCAGAACTGCTGCGCCGGGCCGTGAGGGCCGCGCTGTGATCCGCTTCACCCTCAATGGCCAGCCGGTCGAGACCGAGGCCCCGCCGACCGAGCGCCTGAGCCTGACCCTGAGAGAGCGGCTGGGCCTGAAGGGCACCAAGGTCGGTTGCGATGCGGGCGATTGCGGCGCCTGCACCGTGCTGGTCGATGGCGCGTCGCACTGTGCCTGCCTGATGCCCGCCGCGCGGGTGCAGGGCTGCCATGTCCAGACGGTCGAGGCCGAAACCCCGCTGCTGTCCCGGCTGCGCGCGGCCTTTCTGGCGGAAGGGGCGGCGCAATGCGGCATCTGCACGCCCGGCATGCTGATGGCCTCGGCCGAGTTGCTGGCCCATACGCCCGCGCCCGATGCGGGCCAGGTCAAGCAGGCCCTGGGCGGGGTTCTCTGCCGCTGCACTGGCTATGCCCGCATCATCTCGGCGGTGGTCGCGGCGGGGCAGGGTGCGACACAGCCCGCGCGGCTGCCCGAAACCAGGGCCGCCGTCGGCCAGCCGGTGCAAAGGCTGGATGGCGCGGCCAAGGTGGCGGGCGACAGTTTCGGCGACGATTTCGCCCCCGATGGCGCGCTGGTGGTCAGGGCGGTCCGCGCGCCGCATCCGCATGCCGCCTTTGCCTTTGGCGATCTGACCGCCTTTGCCGCCCGGCCCGGCGTGGCCGCCGTCTTCACCGCCGCCGACATCCCCGGCCAGAACGCCTTTTCCGTCATCCCGCCCTTTGCCGACCAGCCCGCCATCGCCGCCAGCCCGGCGCGGTTTCGCGGCGAATGCGTGGCGCTGGTGGCCTTCGAGCCGGGCGAGGACACCGATCTTTCCGCCTTCCCCGTCACCTGGCAGCCCTTGCCCGCCCTGACCGATCCCGCCGCCGCAGAAGCGCAGGATGCGCCGCTGGTCCATCCGGGGCGCAGCGGCAACCTCCTGATCGAAGGCCGGGTGCGGCGCGGCAATACCGGGGCGGCGCTGGCCGCGTCTGCCCATGTGGTCGAAGGCAGCTTCACCACATCACATGTCGAACACGCCTATATCGAACCCGAGGCCGGGGCCGCCTGGATCGACGGCGACACATTGGTCATCCGCGCCTGCACCCAGGCACCGGGCATGGACCGCGAGGACACCGCCAGGGTTCTGGGCCTGCCGCAGGACCGGATCCGCATCATCCCTTCGGCGGTGGGGGGCGGTTTCGGCTCCAAGCTGGATCTGTCCTTGCAGCCGCTGATCGGCCTTGTCGCGCTGAAGACCGGGCGACCGGCCCGCATGACCTATTCCCGCGCCGAAAGCATGGCCTCGACCACCAAGCGGCATCCGGCGGACATGCACGGCCGCATCGGCTGCGATGCGACGGGCCGGATCACCGCGCTGGAATTTGAGGGCCGCTTCGACACCGGGGCCTATTCCAGCTGGGGACCGACGGTGGCGAACCGGGTGCCGGTGCATGTCTCGGGCCCCTATCTGACCCCGGCCATCCATGCCCGCGCGCGGGCGGTGCATACCCATGGCCCGGTGTCCGGGGCGTTTCGCGGCTTCGGCGTGCCGCAGGGCGCACTCTGGCAGGAAACCCTGTATGACCGGCTGGCCGAAAAGGCAGGCCTTGACCGGCTGGAGTTCCGCATCCTCAACGCGCTGCGCGACGGCGACATCTCGCCTACCGGCAATACTCTTGCCGCAGTGGGCATCGCCCCCTGCCTTGAAGCGCTGCGCCCGGCCTGGGTGCAGGGGCTGGCCTGGGCCGCCGCAGGGACGGGGCGGGGCATCGGGGTCGCCTCCTGCTGGTATGGCTGCGGCAATACCGCGCTGGCCAATCCCTCGACCATCCGCATCGGGCTGACCGGCAGCGGAGACCTGGTGCTGCATCAGGGGGCCACCGATATCGGGCAGGGCTCGAACACGGTGATCGCGCAGATCGCCGCCGATGCGCTGGGGCTGCCGCTGCAGGCGCTGCGGCTGGTCGGCCCCGACACGGCGCTGACACCCGATGCCGGCAAGACCTCGGCCAGCCGGCAGACCTTCGTCACGGGGCGCGCCGCCCAGGCCGCTGCCCGGTCGCTGCGGGCGGCCATCCTGCGGCTGGCCAATGCGGGCGACGGGGCGGTGCTGACCCTTGCCCCCGGCCGGATCGCCGTGACCGAAGGCCACACGCGGCGCGAGATCGCGCTTGACGACCTGCCGCCCGACCGTCACGGCTATGCCCTTTCGGCCGAGGAAAGCTATGACCCGCCGACCCGGCCGCTGGATGCCGACGGCCAGGGCGTGCCTTACGCGCTTTACGGCTATGGCGCGCAGATGGTGGCGCTTGAGGTCGATGCCGCGCTCGGCACGGTCCGGCTCGACCGCATCACCGCCGCCCATGACCTCGGACGCACCATCAACCCGCTTCTGGCGCGCGGCCAGATCGAAGGCGGCATCGCCCAGGGCATCGGCATGGCCCTGATCGAGGAATATATCGCGGGCCGCACCGACAACCTGCACGACTACCTGATCCCGACCACCGGCGATGTGCCGCCGATCGACAGTTACCTGATCGAGATCCCCGATCCCGAAGGCCCCTTCGGAGCCAAGGGCCTGGGCGAACATGTGCTGATCCCCACCGCGCCCGCGATCCTGAACGCCATCCGCCATGCCACCGGGGCCGACCTGACCCGGACCCCCGCGCTGCCCCACCGTATCCTTGCCGCGATCGGGAACAGCAGATGACGAAAACCGCTCGGCCCTTCATCTTTGACCAAATACCCCACGGGGGTCCGGGGGTGTGAAACCCCCGGCTCCCGGCCAGCAACCGGAGCCAGCCGATGTCAGACGCTCCTGAAAAGATCCGCTGCGATGCCTGCCCGGTGATGTGCTACATCGCCCCCGGCCAGACCGGTGCCTGCGACCGCTATGCCAATGACGCGGGGCGGATCATCCGCACCGATCCGGTGGTGCTGCTGTCGCGTGCCGTCGAAACCGGCGGCCAGGTGGTGCCCTTTGCGGCGCGAGACTGGGATGGCAGCCCGGTCCCGGCGGATGCCTTCGTCACCGGCATCGGCTCGGGCACCACTTACCCCGATTACAAGCCCGCGCCCTTCATCGTCGCATCGCAGGTCGACGGGGCCGATATGGTGACTGTCGTGACCGAGGCGATCTTTTCCTATTGCGGGGTGAAGGTGAAGATCGACACCGATCGCTTCCTTGGCCCCGAAGGGGCCGCCGTTCGTGTGAACGGCGAAGCGGTGGGCCATGTCACCACGGCGGAATACGGCAGCCAGATGCTGTCGCTCGGCGGGGTCCACCATCTGACCGGCGGGTCTAAATCCGAAGGCCGCGCGACCTGCGCCGCCCTCTTGGCGCTGTGCAACGGCGAAGCGGTGGAGATGGAGATCGAAGGCGGCAGCCGGGTTGTCGTTCAGGCCGGGCAGGCCCCGGTTGTCGACGGCATCCGCGAAAGGCGGATGCGGGTCGGCTGCGGATCGGCCACCATCGGCATGTTCGCGGTGCAATGGCAGGGGCTGGTCGACGAGGTGGTGGTGGTCGATGACCATATCACCGGGGTCGTCAGCGAACATCAGGCCGGCAGGGTGCTGGACTGGCAGCCGACCGGTATCAGGATCAAGGGCCAGCGGTCCACTCCCGGCCGCTATTTCCGGGTGTCCGAGCCGGGACTGGGCTGGGGCGGCACAAGGCTGACCGATCCTCTGGAGATCCTCGGTGACTGGCAGGAGAAGAAGGGCGCGCGGCCGGGACTGACCCTGCTGATGGTGTCGACCACCGGCGAGGAATACGCCTATTACGTGCTGGACGAGGCGCTGAAGCCGGTTCGGCAGCCGCTGCCCGAAGCGCTGAGGAAATCCGTCGAGCTGATCGACGAGAATTGCGAGGCCTCACTCTGCACGGTGTTGTTCATGGGCGGGGCCGGCGGCAGCCTGCGCGCAGGGGTGACGAAGAACCCGGTGCGGCTGACCCGGTCGGTTCAGGGCGGGGCGACGCGGCTGACCAGCGGCGGGGCCGAGACCTATGTCTGGCCGGGCGGTGGCATCACCTTCATGGTGGATGTGATGCGCCTGCCGCCAGGCGCCTTCGGTTATGTGCCGACGCCCGCGCTGGTGGCCCCTTTGGAATTCACCTTGCCGCGCGGCGATTATCTGGCGATGGGCGGGCATGAGGAGGCGATCCGTGACCTGCCCCGGATGATGGCGGAAGGCGGCGAATATCCGGTGGCGGCGCGGGTCGAGCCATGGAAGAGCTGATCGCTGCGCGGCCGGCCGGGGATGCCTCCGGCGGGGATATTTGCCGAAGGGAAAGCGGGGCGGTGGCGGCGCTCTTGCCGGGCGGGCGGTTGCATCTGCAACACGGGCCGATCGACATCCTGGCCCAGGGATGGGGAGAGGAGGCGGCGGTCCGGGCGGGTTATGCCCGCGCGGCGGCGCGCTTTTCGACCCTGTTGCAGGAACTGGTTGCGGAACTGCCTGCGTTGCGGGCCGAAAGGGCCACTGTGTCCGGCGGCGTCGCGCGGCGGATGGCGGCGGCGGTGGCCCCGTTCCGGCCTGCCTTCATCACCCCGATGGCCGCGGTGGCGGGGGCGGTGGCCGAAGAGGTTCTGGCGGCGCTGGCCGGGCCGGGGATCGACAGGGCGCTGGTGAACAACGGCGGCGACATCGCGCTGCATCTGGGCCCCGGACAGGGGCTGATCTGTGTGCTGGCCGCGACGGGCGGGCGCGACCGGGTGGCGCTGCGGGCCGAAGGGCCGGTGCGCGGCATCGCCACCTCGGGCTGGCGCGGACGCAGCTTTTCGCTGGGGATCGCCGATGCGGTGACGGTGCTGGCAAAGACGGCGGCACAGGCGGATGCGGCGGCGACCATGGTCGCCAATGCGGTGGACCTGCCGGGCCATCCGGCCATCCGCCGCCGTCCCGCGCGCGATCTTCAGGCCGACAGCGATCTGGGCGGGCGGCTGGTCACGGTTGCCGTGCCGCCCCTGTCCGCTGGCGACCGCGATGCGGCGCTGACGGCCGGGCTTGCGGCGGCAGAGTCCTTTCGGGCCAGAGGGTTGATTGAAGCGGCGGCCATTCTGCTGCAAGGTGGGATGCGCCTGACCGGCGCTCTGGCGCTGATACAGGAAAGGGAGGGGGAATGACCGGCTTTGCCATCCGCAAGATCGTGACGCAGGTTGAGGAAATCCTGCATGAGGGCGGGCCGGTGGCCGTGCCTCCGCCGGTGAAGGGGGCGATCTATGCGATCTGCGCCAATCCCTTTGCCGGGCGATACGAGACGGATCTGCAACCCGCGATGGAGACCCTGAAGCCACTGGCGCTGCAACTGACCGATCGTCTGGTGGCGGCGCTTGGCGGGCGCGACGGCATCGACGCCTATGGCAAGGGGGCCATCGTCGGCGAGGCGGGCGAACATGAGCATGGCGCGATCTGGCATGTCTCGGGCGGCTATGGCATGCGCGAGCGGCTGGGCCAGTGCCGCGCGATAGTGCCTTCGGCGATGAAGGTGGGCGGCCTGGGCACGACCCTCGACATTCCCCTGGGCCATCTGAACGCGGCCTATGTGCGGTCGCGCTTCGATGTGATCACCCTGGCCTGCGAAGACGGGCCGCGCGCGAACGAGGTGCTGTTCGCCCTGGCCATGGCGCGCGGCGGCCGGGTGCATTCGCGGATGGGAGGGCTGGAACTGGATCAGGTGAAGGGAGAGGACGGGCTGAGGTGAAAGGCACGCGCAGCGCAAAATTCTTTGAAGAATTTTGGCAAGAATTTTCGAAAATTCTTGTTCTGGTCGCGCTGGCGGTGGTTCTGCCGGGGGTCGTCCATGCCTGTGCCTTGCCGCCCTCGGTCATCTTGACGCTGCCGACCGGGCATTACATCACGGCTGCCGCACTGACGGTGGCGCTGACGGCGCTGCTGGGGGCGCTGGCCGGGCATCTGCCGCAGATGCAGGCCCGCGCGCTGTGGCGGCGGCGGGTGATCCTGCCGCTGGTCCTGACCTCCTATCTGTCGTTCCTGGTCTTTCTTGGCCTTGTGCTGATCGGCTTTCTCGGTCCGCGCGACCCGATGCACAATCTGATGACGCTGGTGTTCTGGACCGGGGTATGGATCGCGGTGCCGCTGGCCTCGGCGGTCTTCGGCAATCTCTGGCGGGCGATCAACCCCTGGACCGGGCCGGTCCGGATCGCCCGCACCCTTCTGGGGCGCAGGGGCGGCATCGGTCTGGCGCGGCTGGGCCATTGGCCGGCGATCGGCTTTTATCTGTGGTTCATCTGGTTCCAGATGATCTCGCTTTATCCCGACGATCCGGCGGTTCTGGCGCAGGCGGCGGCGACCTATTGGCTGATCATCTTCACCCTTGCCGTGGCCGAGGGCGAGGTCTGGCTGGAACAGGGTGAATTCCTGACCGTCCTGTTCGGTTTAGTGGCAAGGATCGCACCCTTGTGGCACGAGGACGATGGCCCGCGCACAAGGCTGATGGCGGGCTGGCCCGGCGCGCAGGTGCTGCGGATGCCGCCCCTGTCGCTGTCGGCCATGGTCTTCATCGCGCTGGCCCTGTCGGCGCTGACCTTCGAAGGGCTGAACGAGACCTTCTTCTGGCAGGCGCTGATCGGGCAGAACCCGCTGGAGCCGATGGGCCGGTCGGCCGTGGTCTGGCAGAACAGTGCCGGGGTGCTGGGGGTCTTCGCGCTGACATTGGCAGCACTTTGGACCGGGATGGCGCTGGGGCACCGCGTCTCGGGCGGGGCGTTCCGGGCCGACAGGGTGATGCTGTCCTTTCTGGCCATCGCCAGTGGCTATCATGCGGCGCATTATCTGGTGATGCTGCTGACCGCCGGGCAATACACGCTTGCGGCGCTGAACGACCCGATGATGACCGGCGACAGCTGGCTGGGCCTGCCGCCGTTCTATGTGTCCTTTGGCTTCCTGACCGACGCGCGGCTGATGCCGCTGATCTATGCCGCGCAATTCGCGGCCATCCTGGGCGCGCATCTTCTGGCGGTGATCCTGTCCCTGCGGCTGGCCGGGCCGGTGCGGGCCGTGGCGCATCTGCCGCTGACCGTGCTGATGGTCGGCTATACGGTTCTTGGCCTCTGGCTCTTGTCCACCGCCAGGATGGGATGAAAACAGTGGACAGATCGTTTGTATGCACCCAATCTGCAACCTGAGGCCCCCGGCAGAGGGGCCCGCCAACAGTGGAGAAATCAGATGACGACGACCTCACTTTTCGCACCGTCGCGCCGCCGCGTCCTGCAGGGCATGGGGGCGGGGCTGGTGACGGCAGCCCTTCCGGGCCATGTCTGGGCGCAGTCGGCCCCGCTGAAGATCGGCTTCCAGCTGCATCGCACCGGCATCGGGGCCGCCTATGGCCGCTGGTATGAACGCACCACCACCGCTGCCGCCACCGCGATCAATGCCGCGGGTGGGATCGGCGGGCGTCCGGTCGAGATCGTCTTTGAAGACGATGCGACCGACCCGAAGCGGGGGGCCGAAGTTGTGGAAAAGCTGGCCGGTCCGGCGGGTTGCGATCTGATCATGGGCACGCTGTTTTCCCATGTCGTGATGGGATCGGCGCCGCGCGCCGGGGAATTGAAGATCCCCTATCTGGTCTGTTCCGAAGGCTATCACGTCGCCAGTGGCGCGCTGAACCGCTGGACGCTGCAACCCGGCATCACCGATGTGCGGGCGCAGATTTCCACCATGGCGCCCTGGGTCAGCCAGAACCTTGGCAAGAAGGTCACAATGGTCTTCCCGGATTATGCCTTCGGCCACGACCACCGCGATTTCTTTACCCAGGCCATCGCGGCGCAGGGCGGCGAGGTGATCGCGCACATCGCCATCCCGCCGACGGAAACCAGCTTTACCCGCTATTTCCCGCAGATTCCGGCGGAAACCGAGGTGCTTTATCATGTCATGGTCGGCCCGGCTGTCCTGACCTTTGTGAAGGAACTGGGCGAATTCTACGGCACCGGGGCGAAGCCTGCGCTCTTCGGCTTTGTCGACAGCCTGGAGGCGGTGGATACCGCCACGCCGGGGCTGGAATTCCTGGAAGGCACGCATTTCTGGGAAGGTCATTGCCGGGTGAAACCCGCCGATGCGACCGAGGCCGAGACCGCCTATCGCGCCGCCGTGGGCGTGGATGACAATGGCGCATCGGTCAGCGATACCAAGGATGTGGCGACCTATGCCCACATGTTTTCCTGCTGGGAGACGCTGTATTTCATCAAGCAGACGGTCGAGACGTCGGGCTATGCCGGGGTTGCCGACCGGCAGAAACTGGTCGAGGCGATGGAAGCCGTGACCGACCTGCCCGCCGGGCCGGAGCGGCCGCAGGGGGCGATGCGCTTTGACGGCAAGAAGCATCAGGTCTTCGGCAGCCAGAACATCTCGAAGATTGAGGGCGGCAAGCTGGTGCGCGTGCATCAGACCACCATTGAAGAGGGGCTTTACGACAACGACACCGACTATACCGCGATGTCGTTCTGAAGGCCGACGGGCGGGGCCTGTCCCCGCCCGGATTCCCATGGCATTCGGTCCCTTCCTGCTTCTGGCCCTGATGGAGGGCATGGTCACTGCCGCGGTGCTGTCGCTGGCGGCGGTGGGCCTGTCGCTGGTCTTCGGCGTCATGCGCGTCGTCAACGTCGCGCATGGCGAATTCTTCATGCTGGGCGCGGTGATCGCCTGGTTCGTGACCGGAATGATCCCCGGCCCGCCCTGGCTGGCCTTTCTGGCGGCGCTGGCCATCGCGCCCCTGCTGGTGGGCGCGCTGGCGGCGGCGGCGGACGGGTTGATCCTGAAGCGGCTGAACTACGACCCCGAGGCGACCATCGTCGCCACCATCGGCCTGATGTACATGATCCAGCAGGCGGCGCTGACCTTCTATGGCCCGGATGCCCGGCCCGTGCTGGCACCCTTTGAATGGCGGGTGCAGTTGCCGTGGTTCGGCACTTCGGGATACAAGTTCTTTGTCGTCGGGGCGGCCATCCTGCTGCTGCTGGCGGTCTGGCAGCTGATGACCCGCACCAAGGCCGGGCTGGTGATGCGGGCGACGCAGGTGGACCGCGACACCGCCCGCGCCTTCGGCATCAATGTCGACCGGGTCTATATGGGCACCTTCGCGCTGGGGGCGGGGCTGGCGGCGGCGGCGGCGGTGCTGGTGGTGCCGATTTCCCAGGCGCATTACCTGATGGGGCATGATCCGCTGCTGCTGTCCTTCATCGTCGTCATCATCGGCGGGCTGGGGTCCTTGCGCGGCACCGTCATCGCGGCGCTGATCATCGGGCTGTCGGATGGCGTGATCTCGATGTTCTTCTCGCCCACGCTGGCCAAGATCCTGGCCACGCTTCTGGTGGCGATGGTGCTGGTGTTCCGCCCGCAGGGCCTGTTCGGGGCAAGGACATGAGCCGCGCGCTGGTCTTGCATCTGGCGGTTCTGGCGGCGCTGCTGGCGGCGGGGCTGATGCTGCCGTCCTATCACACCACCAACCTGGCCCGCATCCTTGTGCTGGCGACATTTGCCACCGGCTACAACCTGGCCTTCGGCTATACCGGGCTCTTGAGCCTTGGCCATGCGATGTTCTTTGCCGCCGGCATGTATGCCGCCGGTCTGCCCGCCTGGCACTGGGGCTGGTCCGCCGCCCCGGCCTTGCTGTTGGGCACCGCCGCCGGGGGGGCCATGGCACTGGCGGCGGGTCTTCTGGCGCTGCGCACGGCGGGGGTCAGCTTCATGATCGTGACGCTGATGTTCGCCCAGGCCTTCGCGCTGACGCTGCTTTATTTCAACAGCTGGACCGGCGGCGACGAAGGCTTCGTCATCCCCGCCACCGCGCGCAACCTCTTCGGTCTCAGCCTGTCCGCCGACACGCCGCGCTTTGTCATCGCCTGGGCGATGTTCGCCATCGGGCTGCTGGCCGCGCTGGCGCTGGTGCGGTCGCGGTTCGGCCGGGTGATGGTGGCCCTGCGCGAGAATGAGGAACGCGCAAGGATGCTGGGGATCAATCCCTTTGCCGCGAAACTGCGGGTTCTGGTGATCTCGGGGTTTTATGCCGGGGCGGCGGGGGCGGCCTATGCGCTGTTGTTCGGCTATGCCGGGGCCAGCTTTGCCGGCACGCAGTATTCGATCCTGCCGATGCTTTATGTCCTTCTGGGCGGGGCGGGCACGGTGCTGGGCGGGGTGCTGGGCGCGGGGCTGATGTTCTACCTGACCGAAGTCGCATCGTCCCTGACCGATGCCTGGATGTTCGTCATCGGCGCGGTGCTGGTGGGGCTGGTCCTTTTCGCGCCGAAGGGCATCCTTGGCTGGCTGCGCGGGAAATTCTGGCGGGGGCTGCCATGAGCCTCTTGTCCGCCCGCAGCCTGACCCGGCATTTCGGCGGCCTGAAGGCCGTGGACGGGGTGGATTTCGATCTGGAGCCGGGCGAGATTCACGCCCTGATCGGGCCGAACGGGGCCGGCAAGACCACCTTCGTCTCGCTTCTGTCCGGCCGCATCCCGGTTCAGTCCGGCACGATCACCCTGGGCGGAGAGGTCATCACCCGTCTGCCTGCGCATGCCCGTGTGCGCCGGGGTCTGGCCTATACGTTCCAGATCACCTCGGTCTTTCCGGGGCTCAGCGTCTTCGACAATGTGGCGCTGGCGGTGCAGGGCGGCACCCGGACCGCGCGCAACCTGCCCGCCGCCGTCGATGCCGCGCTGGCGCGGGTGGGGATGGCGGGCATGGCGGCCGAGATGGCCGGAACCCTGTCCTACGGCCATCAGCGCCTGTTGGAAGTGGCGATGGGTCTGGCGCTGGCCCCGCGCGTCCTGATCCTGGACGAGCCGACGCAGGGCCTGGCCGCGGGCGAGATCGAAGGCTTCAAGACGCTGGTGCGCAGTCTTCTGCCTCAGGTCTCGGTCCTGCTGATCGAACACAACATGGAGGTGGTGATGGATCTTGCTACCCGGATCACCGTCCTGAACTTCGGTCAGGTGCTGGCGCGCGGCACGCCTGCCGAGATCCGCGCCGACCGGGCGGTGCAGGAGGCCTATCTTGGTGCTTGAACTCACCCAGGTCAGCGCCGGATACGGCGATGTCACCGTGCTGCGCGGGGTGGATTTCACCGTGCGGCCGGGTGAAGTGACCTGCGTCATGGGCCGCAACGGCGCGGGCAAGACCACGCTGATGAAGACGATCATGGGGCTTCTCCCGGCCAGCGCGGGCACGATCCGGCTTGGCGGCGTGGACTTGCAGGGCCTGCCCGCACATCTGGTGCCCGGCCATGGCCTTGCGCTGGTGCCGCAGGGGCGGCGGCTGTTCGGCCCGCTGAGCGTGGCCGAAAACCTGGAGATCGGCGGGCTGGTGCGCGGCAACCGGGCCGAGGTGCGCGATCATGTGCTGACGCTGTTCCCCCGCCTGCGCGAACGGCTGCGGCAGGCGGCGAACACGCTGTCGGGGGGCGAACAGCAGATGCTGGCCATCGGCCGGGCGCTGTGCCTGGAACCGAAGGTGCTGCTGCTGGACGAACCGACCGAAGGGCTTCAGCCCAGCATGATCGCGCTGATCCGCGATGCCGTGCTGCGGCTGAAGGCCGAAGGCGTGGCGGTGGTTCTGGTGGAGCAGCGGGTGGATGCGGTGCTGAAGATGGCCGATCGGGTGGCCTTCATGGCGCATGGCCGGGTGGAGGAGCTGTGCGACATCGCCACGCTTTCCCCCGGCGCGCGGCAGTTTTCCGAATTCGTGGGGGTGTGAATGGCGGGTCTGGTGGCCGGGGTGGATGTGGGCGGCACCTTCACCGATCTGGTGATCTTCGATCCAGGCTCGGGCGGGGTGCGGCTGGCCAAGGTGCCGACAACGCTGCCCAACCAGTCGGGCGGGGTGCTGGCGGCGTTTCAGGCGGCGGAAACCGATCTGGCGGAGCTGGATCTGATCGTCCATGGCACCACCACCACCACCAATGCGGTGCTGGAACGGCAACTGGCCCGCACCGGGCTGATCACCACCGAAGGCTTTCGCGACGTGCTGGAACTGGGGCGCAGGACACGCCCGCAGGCCTATGGCATGTCCGGCACCTTCACCCCGATCATCCCGCGCGACCTGCGGCTTGAGGTGCCCGAGCGGATGGATGCGCGGGGCCATGTGCTGACGCCGCTGGACGAAGCGGCCCTGACGGCGGCAATCGACGCGCTGCTGGCGGCGGGCTGCGAGGCGCTGGTGATCCATTTCCTGCATTCCTATGCCAATCCCGCGCATGAGCTGCGCGCCGCCGAGATTGCCGCAGGGCTTTGGCCCAACGGCTATATCACCACCGGCCATTCCCTGCTGTCCGAAGCGCGGGAATATGAACGGGGGGTAACGGCGGCGGTCAATGCCAGCGTCCAGCCGGTGCTGGAGCGCTATATCTCTAGGCTTTCGGGGGAACTGGCGGCCAGGGGCTATGCGCGCGATCTTCTGGTGATGAACGGCAATGGCGGCATGGTGGCGGCGGCCCATGTGGCGAAGGAAGCGGTGAAGACGGTGATGTCCGGCCCCGCCTCGGGGGTGATGGCGGCGGTGGCCACCGGGCGGCGGGCCGGGATGCCGAACCTGCTGACCTATGACATGGGCGGAACCAGCACGGATGTGGCGATGATCCGGGGCGGGGTTGCCCCGATCTCGAACGAGATCGAGGTGGAATATGCCATGCCGATCCATGTGCCGATGGTCGATGTGCGCACTGTCGGCGCGGGCGGCGGGTCGATCGCACGGGTCGATGCCGGCGGCATGCTGCGGGTCGGGCCGGAAAGTGCAGGCAGCACGCCGGGGCCGGTCTGCTATGGCCGGGGCGGAACGCGGGTGACGATCTCGGATGCCAACCTGATCCTGGGCCGTCTGCCCGCCGGCCGGTTCGGTCAGGCGGCCGGGGCCGCAAGGGCGGCAATGGAAGAGCAGATCGCCCGCCCGCTGGGCCTGTCGGTCGAGGCGGCGGCCGAGGCGGTGATCACCATCGCCAATACCCATATGGCCGGGGCGATCCGCATGGTGTCGATCTCGATGGGGGCCGATCCGCGCGACTTCGCCCTCTTTGCCTTTGGTGGGGCGGGGCCGCTGCATGCGGTGGCGCTGGCGCGCGAACTGGCGGTGCCGAAGGTTCTGGTCCCGGCCCGGCCCGGCATCACCAATGCCCTGGGATGCGTGGTGGCCGATCTGCGGCACGATTTCGTGCGCACGCTGAACCGGCCGCTGGATGCGGTGGACATGGCACAGGTGCATGAGGTTCTGGCCGCGCAGGAGGCCGAGGGGCGGCGACTGATCGCGGCGGAACGGGTCGAAGTGCGGGATGTGCGGGCGGAATGGTCGGCCGACATGCAGTTCGTCGGTCAGACCCATCTGTTGCGGGTGGCGCTGCCTTCGGCCAGCCCCGGCCGGGACGAGATGCAGCGCCTGTTCGAAGCCGCCTATCATGCGCGGTTCCGGGTGGCCCTGCCGGACATCCGGGCCAATCTGATGAACCTGAACGTCAGCGTGACCGGACGGCGGGCGGAACTGGATCTGTCGCGGCTGATCGACCCGGCAGGCCGCAAGGCGATGGCCGAGCCGCAGGCGGTGCGCAAGGTCTGGTTCGGCGGCTGGGCAGAGGTGCCGGTCTTCTGGCGCGATCATCTGCCGCCAGTGCTGGATTTGCGCGGCCCGGCGATCATCGAGCAGATGGACACCACGCTGGTGGTGGAACCGGGCTGCCGGGTGACATCGGATGCGGATGGCAATCTGATCGTTTCGGTCGCGGGCTGAAGGCGAGGACCGGGGGCCAGCCCCCGGACCCCCTGGGTATTTGGGCAAAGATGAAGGGCAAGGCGATGGTCGATCCGGTGACTTTGGCGGTGATCCAGGCGGGCCTGCAGCAGGTCTGCGACGAGATGGACCTGACGTTTTCGCGCGGCGCCTTCAGCCCGGTGATCGCCGAGGCGGACGACCGGTCGGATGGCATCTATTCGGCCGAGGACGGGTCCTTGATCGCCCAAGGGTCGAAGGGGCTGCCGGTCTTTGTGGGGGTGATGCAGTTTTCCACCCGGACGCTGGTCGAGCGGATCGCGGCGGGGGTGACGGCCGCGCCCGAGCCGGGCGATATCTACATCGTCAACGATCCCTATCTGGGGGGCACGCATCTGATGGATGTGCGCTTTGCCATGCCGGTCTGGCGCGAGGGGCGGATCTGGTGCTGGCTGTCGAACACCGGGCATTGGCCGGATACCGGCGGCATGGTGCCGGGCGGCTTTTCCGCCAGCGCGATCAGTGCCGAACAGGAAGGATTGCGGCTGCCGCCGGTGAAGCTGTTCAAGAAGGGTGTGCTGGACGCCGAAATCTGGGCGATCATCCAGTCGAACATCCGGGTGGCGGATCAGCGGATCGGCGATGTGACGGCACAGGCGGCGGCGCTGATGGTGGGGGCCGAGCGCCTGGCACAGCTGATGGACCGCTATGGCGACGGTGTGGTGGCGGGGGCCGTGGCGCAGATGCGCGATCTGGCGGCGCGGCAGATGCGGGCGATGATCGGGCTGATCCCCGAGGGGGAGTATCCTGCCCGCGCCTTCATCGATTCGGATGGCGTTGTGAACGCACCCCTGACCATTGCCCTGCGGGTGATCCGCAAGGGGGACGGGCTGGTGTTCGATTTCAGCGGCTCGTCCGCCCCCTGCATGGGGCCGATGAATTCGGTGCGGGCGACCACGCTGTCTTCGGTCTATCTGGCGATGCGGCATATCTTTCCCGATGTGCCGATCAGCGCCGGGGCGTTCGAGCCGCTGGAGGTGGTGGGGATCGAGGGCACCTTCCTGGATGCGCAATATCCGCGCCCGGTGTCGGGCTGTGCGGCAGAGGTCAGCCAGCGGATCGCCGAAGCGGTGTTCGCCGCCTTGGTGCAGGCCATTCCCGACCGGGTGACGGCGGCCCCTGCGGGCACCAGCGGCAATTTCGGGCTGGGCGGGACCGACCCGGAAACCGGGGCGGGCTATGTCATGTATCAGATATCGGGTGGCGGGTATGGCGGGTTCCGCGGCGGCGACGGGATTTCCAACGGCTGTTCGACGATCGGGATTTCCAAGGCCCCGCCGGTGGAGATCATGGAGCAGAAATATCCGGTCCTCTATCGCCGCTATGCCCTGCACGAAGGATCGGGCGGTGCAGGCGAATTCCGGGGGGGCTTCGGGCTGGATTACGAGATCGAGCTGTTGCGCGGCGCGGCGCGGGCCTCATTCGTGATGGACCACGGGCGCGTCGGGCCGCAGGGGGTGCTGGGCGGGGGCGATGGTGCGGTGAACCGGGTCGAGGTGCAGCGCGGCGGGCAGGTGATGGTGCCCGAGCATCTGTCGAAGGCGCAGGATGTCGTTCTGGCACCGGGCGACAGGGTGCGGGTCCGCACGCCGGGCGGCGGCGGCTATGGCGATCCGGCAGCGCGTGACAGGGCGGCGGTGGCCGAGGATGTGCGGCTGGGGCGCTATGCGGCCGAGGTGGCAGGGCGGCTGTGGCCGGAGTGACGATTTCCATACGGAAATCGTGCCGGAATTCGCACGAATTCCGGGTTCAGGTCAGGCTTGCGCGGCGCGCAGCCGGGGATGGATGGTGTTGGTTTTCCAGCTGAGCGCGGGCGCGTTCTCGACGATGTCCAGCGACAGGGCAAAATGCGGGCGGGCCAGCTGCGCGGCGAAATGCGTCTCGGCTGCGGCCATCAGGGCCTGGCCGGTCCGGCGCTGGTCTTCGGCGCTGCGACCGGCCCCGATGCGCAGCATCAGTGCCGCAAAGGCGTTTTCGGGCAGGAGATCGGCCACGGCATGATGCGGGCAAGGCAACGCCCGCACCCGCACCGCCCCCAACTCGAACAGGCCGGTCGACATCAGTGCGGCGTGCAGGGTCGCGCAGAGGCCGGGCAGGTCGCCGCCCTGTTCCAGATTGGCGGAATATTCGATCGTCAGATGCGGCATGGTCCCCTCCGGCTTGGGCGCAGAAAGCCCGCAAGGCGGGGCCGGGTCAACCGCCGTCTTGCCAATCGCGGTGCTGCGGTGCAGGACTGGGGCATGTCTGCACTGAACTCTGGCCCCCGTTCGACGCAAAGCGCCCTGCCGATGGCGCTTCTGCGCGCGCGTGAGGTGGTGATGGCGCGGTTCCGCCCGATTCTGGATGCGCATGGCATCAACGAGCAGCAATGGCGGGTGATCCGGGTGCTGGCCGAGACCGGGGCGCTGGATGCGACCGAGCTGGCGGCACGGGCCAACATCCTTGCGCCCAGCCTGACGCGGATGATCCGCGCGCTGGAGGGGCGGGGGCTGATCGCGCGCGGCGGCGATGCGGCAGACGGGCGGCGGGTGATCCTGTCGATTACCGCCTCGGGCGAGGCGCTGATCGCGGCCGTGACCCCCGAGGCGGCGGCGGCCTATGCCCGGATCGACGCCGAATTCGGGCCGGAGCGGGTGGCTGCACTGGTGGCGCTTCTGGACGAACTGTCGCGGTTGCCACCGGAAGGGTAAGCGCGGAAGGCGACACGAAGAGCCCATTGCGGACGGTTGGGATTGGGAAGCAACGGAAGGCCAGCGCCCGACCGCGGGTGGGCGCCTCCAACGATGCGCAGGCAGCGCTTTATGGTGCGGTCTCTCCTGTGATCTGAGCGGAGAGCCGACGGCGCAGAAGCGCCCGCCCATGGGGCGGTCGGGCGCTGGCCGGGGCGGCTGACGCCGCTGTTAACCCGGCCGGGACATCATTCCGAAGGACAGTGACAGGAACCCCATTCGCACCGTCCGCTGCGTCCTGCCAAGCGGAAAGCAGGGGCAGGTTTGGCCTATTCCGCGACGTGCAGCGTCTTGCGGGGGGGCGCGCCCTCTTCCAGTGCGGCGAGGCGGGCGGCGATCAGGGCCAGATCCTCGCGCCCCCGGTCGATCCGATCCGCCAGCACATGCGCGGCAGGCTCCTCGGGTTCCGCCTCTTTCGGGCCCAGGATGCGGCCGAAAACCCAACCCAGACCGCGCGAAAGATCGTCCATGATCAGATAGAACGACGGCACCACCACCAGCGACAGCACGGTCGAGACGATGATCCCGCCGATCACCGCCGTTGCCATCGGGGCACGGAATGACCCGCCTTCACCCACCCCCAGCGCCGAGGGCAGCATCCCGGCCGACATGGCGATCGAGGTCATCACGATGGGCTGCGCGCGCTTGTGCCCGGCCTCGACCACCGCGGCGAAACGGTTCATGCCGCGTGCCCGCATCTCGATGGCGAAGTCGATCAAGAGGATGGCGTTCTTGGCGACGATCCCCATCAGCATCAGCATGCCGATCATCACCGGCATCGAGAAGGAATTCTGCGTCAGGATCAGCGCCGCCGCCACGCCGCCGATCGACAGCAGGAGAGAGAAGATGATGGTGATCGGTTGCAGCACCGAATGGAACAGCAGGATCAGCACGAACATCATCAGGATGACGCCCAGCAGCATGGCATTTCCGAAGCTCTGGTTCAACTCGGCCTCGATCTCGGCATCACCGGCCAGCGCCACCTGAACGGTTTCGGGGATGGCCAGCCCTGCAACGATTTCCTCGAACCGCTCGGCGGCCTGGCCGACGACAATGCCGGGGGCGAGGTCGGCGCCAAGGGTGGCGACGCGCTGGCGGTTGAAGCGTTCCACCACCGACGGCCCTTCGGCCAGTTCCACCTTTGCCACCGCCGACAGCGGCACGGCGGCCCCGGTTGCCGTGGGCACCTTCAGCGCCGCGATTCGGGCGATGTCGCCGCGGGCGGCCACGTCCAGCTGCACCCGGATCGGCACCAGCCGGTTGTCGATCGACAGCTTTCCAAGCGCCGCATCGACATCGCCGATGGTGGCCACCCGCACCGTGGCAGCAATGGCGGCAGAGGTCACGCCCAGCCGGGCGGCCTCGTCGGCAAGGGGGGTGATATGCACTTCGGGGCGGGGCAGGGCGCTTTCGGTCGAGACATTGCGCAACATGGGTTCGTCCCGCAGCGCGACTTCGACCATCTGCACGGCCTTGGCCAGATCCGCTTCGTCATTCGACAGGATGTTGTAGGAAAACGCCCGGCCGCCGCCGCCGGGGCCGCCCAGCTTGAAGGCCCGGATGTCGGGGACCGAGGCGAGGCGTTTGAAGATTTCCTCTTCGATTTCCACCTGCGCACGCAGGCGGCCTGTCACCGGGGCCTCGGGCAGAAGAGAACCGATCAGAGGGAGCTTCTGGCCAAGATCCGACAGTTTGCGCGCAAGCCCGTTGTCCAGCTTGTCCAGGATCACCGTGACCGAGGCGCGGCGGATGTCGCGATCTCCCAGCGGCGAGGACCCGCCGACAACGATCACCCTTGCGACATGTTCGACATCGGCGATGGCAAGGCGCATGGCCTCGGTGGTGGCAGCGGTGTCGTCCAGCGACGATCCGGCAGGCAGTTCGACGGAAATGGCGATGCGGCTTTCGTCATCCGGTGGAAACAGCCCGCCCGGCACCTGAAGCATCAGCACGACCGAGACGATGACCACGCCGATGGCAGCGACGACGGTGAAATAATAGTTCGGAATCCGCAGCCAGCGCATCCCCGGCACCCGCCAGACCTGGGTCGTTTTCTTCACCGCCCACATGTAGCCGCGCATGAAGACCCCGTCGCGGTGGCCGTCGCCATGGCCCGCGGCATCCTTGGACCGCATCAGATAGGCGGCCATCATCGGGGTGATCAGCCGCGCGACCAGCAGCGAGAAAACCACCGCAATGGCCACGGTCAGGCCGAACTGCCGGAAATACTGGCCGGGAATGCCGGGCATGAAGCTGACGGGAACGAAGACCGCGACGATGGTCGATGTGGTGGCAATGACGGCAAGGCCGATCTCGTCCGCGGCCTCGATGGCGGCGCGATAGGGGGTCTTGCCCATGCGGATATGTCGGCTGATGTTCTCGATTTCCACGATGGCATCGTCGACAAGGATGCCGGTGGCCAGCGTCAGCGCAAGGAAGCTGACAAGGTTCAGCGAGAAGCCCAGGAGATCCATCAGCCAGAAGGTCGGCACGGCGGACAGTGGCAGGGCGACGGCGGCGATCAGCGTGGCGCGCCAGTTGCGCAGGAAGGCCAGCACCACCAGAACGGCCAGAATCGCACCCTCGATCAGGGTGTGGATGGCGGATTCATAGTTGCCATGGGTGTAATAGACCTGATCGTCGATGGTCTCGATCTGCACTTCGGGATGGTCGGCGCGCACCTTTTCCAGCTGGGACAACGTGATTTCGGCCACCGAAACCTCGGATGCCCCCTTTGACCGGAAGACCAGGAAGGACACCGTCGGCTTGCCGTCGACCATCGTGAAGCTGCGCAGCTCCTGATAGCTGTCGACGACCGCGCCCAGATCGGCCAGCCGCACCTGACGGCCCGACGGCAGGGCAATGGTGGTGGCGGCCAGATCCTCGACCGTGCCGCGATCCCCAAGGGTACGGATCACCTGCTTGCCGGTGCCCAGCTCCATCTGGCCCGAGCCGAGGTTGACGTTGGTCTGGGCAATCTGGGCCGAGACCTGCTGCGCGGTGACGCCGAAGGCGGCCAGCTTCACCGGGTCCAGCTCGACGCGGATTTCCCGGTCGGCCCCGCCGACACGGGTGATGCGGCCGACGCCGGGGCGGCCCTGCAGCGCGCGGGTGACGGTGTCGTCGACGAACCACGACAGTTCCTCGATGGTCATGCCAGGAGAAGTGACGGCAAAGGTCAGGATCGCCTGGCCTTCCACGTCGATCTTGGTCACGATCGGGGTTTCCACATCGGCGGGCAGATCGCCGCGGATGCCGTCGACCGCATCCTTCACATCCTGCACCGCCTTGTCGGTTTCCACATCCATGCGGAATTCGACCACAGTCGACGACAGGCCGTCGGTCACGGATGAGGTGACGTTCTTGACCCCGGTCAGCCCGGCGACGGCATCTTCGACCTCTTTCGTCACCTGGGCTTCCAGTTCCGCCGGGGCGGCACCGGATTGCGCGACCGAGATGGCGACCAGGGGCACGTCGATATTCGGGAAACGGGTGATCGGCAGGCCATTGAAACTTTGCCAGCCGATGATCATCAGCAGGAAGAAGCCCAGCAAGGGGGCCACCGGATTGCGGATCGACCAGGCGGAGAAATTCATCGCCGCCCCCTTCAGTTCGTGGCTACGGGAACCGGATTGATCCGATCGCCGGGACGCACGAAAGAGGCGGCCTTGACCACCACCAGATCGCCGGGTTCCAGACCCGACAGGATTTCGACATGGCCGCCGTCGCGGATGCCGGTGGCGACGGTGACACGTTCGACCACGCCGTCCTTGACCCGCATCACGGTGCTTTCCCCGCCTTCGGACCCGACGGCGGTGACGGGAACCGCCAGCCCTTCGTGCGAGGCAACGGTGATCTCGGCCTCGACGAACATGCCGGACAACAGGACGCCGGGCTGATCCACGGCGATCCGCGCGCGGCCCAGCCGGGTTGCGGCGTCTATGGCGGGTTCGATCAGGCGGATGCGGCCCTGCAACGGCTCGGCCAGACCGACGGCGCGCAGGGTGGCGGTGTCGCCGGGCTTCAGGCGCGGCAGGTCGGCCTCGGCCACATCGGCCCGCAGTTCCAGCGCGCCGTCGCGTTCCATCACGAACATCGGCAGCCCCGCTGCCGTGGCAATCGCCCCAAGGGTGGCGTTGCGCGCGGTGATCAGGCCCGCGACCGGGGCCTTCACCTCGGTCCGGGTCAGTTGCAGGTCCACATTGGCCATCTGCGCCTGTTGCAGCGCCAGTTGCGCCCGCGCGGCCTCCAGCGACTGCCGGGCGACGGTCACGCGGGCGGTGGCCGAAACGGCATTGGCATTGGCGGTATCGGCGGCGGCCTGGCTGGCCGACCCCTGTTCGCGCAGCTTGTTGGTGCGTTCGGCCACGCGGGCGGCTTCGGCGGCGGCGGATTCGGCCTCGACCAGCTGCGCCTCGGCTTGGGCGACGGTGGCGACGGCGGCGGCTTCGGCGGCGACGACCTGCGCCCGCTGCAATTCCAGCGTCGATTTCGACAGCGTGGCCAGAACCTGCCCCTCGGCCACCGTATCGCCGACATCGGCCAGCAGCGCTTCGATCGGCTGGCCTTCGATCAGCGGGGCGACCTGCACCTGTTCGACCGGGCCGACCAGGCCCGAGGCGATGATGCGGTCATTCAGGACCCTGGTTTCCACTGGCGCGACCGAGATGGCGGGCAGGGCTTCGGGGGCTGCGGCCGTGCCGGTTTCGGCGGACGCTGCCTCCTGGGCGGCGGCAGGCAGCGGTGCCAGGGCAAGGGCCAGCAGGACAAACAGGGGGGCAGGGCGCATCATCACACTCTTGCGTCGGAAAGGATGTCGTTCAGCGTGTCGTCTATGGTCTTCAGCACCAGCGCCTCGACCTCGGGGTCGGTGGTGGAAATCCGGCGCATGGCGGCGGATTTCACCAGCATGACGATGAACCTGATGCGTGGGGCGAACCGTTCCTGCGCCCGTTCGACCGGAATTCCGCCCAGCCGCGCCATCAGTTCCACCATGTTGCGGGCCACCATCTCTTCGACCCCGCAGGAAATTTGCGCGATCTCGGGCTTGCGCAGGGCCGCTGCGGTGATTTCGGCCCAGAGGCGGCCATTCTCGGCACAGCCATCGCCGATCTTGAAGCGGATCTTGGCGCGGATTTCGGCGATCGGATCGGCGGCGGCATGCAGGGCGGCGAAATCCGCCTCCATCTCGGCCATGTCATAGGCGGCCATGGCCGAAATGATCGCATCCTTCGACGGGAAATAGCGGTAGAAATTGCCCACGCTCATTCCCGCCGCCCGCGCCAGATCCTGCATTGACGCCCCGTCAAAGCCCTTTTCGGCAAAGGCCGACCGGATCGAGGCCAGAATCTCGGCCCCGCGCTCGGTGGCGGTCGAGGGCGGAAGCCGCGGCGAGAGGGCTTCGGGGATGTTCATGGGCTGTGCAAAGAATGAATGTTCATTCACGCGATGTATCGGAGCGGCAGAAAAGGTCAAGACATTTCGCGCCGACGCGCGATGACGGGCCGCCCGGCCTTGGCATCCTGCCGTTTTTCGCGCAGAGGAGCGTGGTCAGGATGGAAAGAGACGATGGCACAGGGTTTCGGATTTCAGGTGAAGGCCACCGACGGCAAGGCGCGGACCGGGGTGATTTCAACCCCGCGGGGCGAAATCCGCACGCCCGCCTTCATGCCGGTCGGCACGGCGGCGACGGTGAAGGCGATGCTACCCGACAGCGTGCGCGCCACCGGGGCCGATATCCTTCTGGGCAACACCTATCACCTGATGCTGCGGCCGGGGGCCGAACGGGTGGCGCGGCTGGGGGGCTTGCACCGGTTCATGAACTGGGACCGGCCGATCCTGACCGATTCCGGCGGGTTCCAGGTGATGAGCCTGTCGTCCTTGCGCAAGCTGACCGAAGAGGGCGTGACCTTCCGCAGCCATGTCGACGGGTCGAAACACATGCTGTCGCCGGAAACCAGCATGGAAATCCAGCGTCTGCTGGGGTCGGACATCGTGATGTGTTTCGACGAATGCCCCGCGCTGCCCGCGACGGATGAGGCGGTGGCGAAAAGCATGCGGCTGTCGATGCGATGGGCGCAACGGTCGCGTGATGCTTTCGGCGACCGTCCGGGCCATGCGCTGTTCGGCATCATGCAGGGCGGAACCGTGCCTGAGCTTCGTGAGGAAAGCGCTAGAAAACTGACGGAAATCGGCTTTGACGGCTATGCGGTCGGCGGTCTTGCGGTGGGCGAGGGACAGGCGGCGATGTTCGGCGTTCTGGACTATGCGCCGGGTTTCCTGCCTGAGGACAGGCCGCGCTATCTGATGGGCGTGGGCAAGCCCGATGACATCGTCGGCGCGGTGGAGCGCGGCATCGACATGATGGATTGCGTGCTGCCCAGCCGGTCGGGGCGCACGGCGCAAGGCTGGGCGCCGCGCGGGCAGGTCAACCTGAAGAACGCCCGCCATCAGGACGATCCGCGCCCGCTGGATGAAAGCTGCACCTGCCCGTGCTGCACCGGCTATTCCCGCGCCTATCTGCACCATGTGGTCCGCGCGCAGGAGATCATCGCCGCCATGCTGCTGACCTGGCACAACCTGCATTATTACCAGACGCTGATGCAGGGCCTGCGCGACGCCATCGCCGCCGGGACGCTGGCCGATTTCGTGGCCGGCTTCCATGCGATGCGCGCGCAGGGGGATATTGATCCGCTGTAGCTCAGGGCGAGACGGTTTCGCGCAGATAGACCATGTTGCCGCTGCCGTCCGAGGTGGTGATCTCGGCGACGTGGCGGCCCGCATGGTCGCCCGACCGCATCAACTCGATCTCGAAACTGGCGCTTTTGCCCTTGAACCGGCTGGACAACCCGCCCGAGCAGGTGGAGCGAAACTTCTGCAACACCATGCCGCGTTTCTTCTGCGGCTTGCCGACATTGACGATCTCGCCCACGCTGCCCGCGCAGTAAAGGCCGATCAGCGACCGCAATTCACCCGCGCTGTAACCATCGACGACATAAAGGCCCGAAACGTCAGAACTGGCGCGCTTGAGGCTGAAACCGAAGGCGTTCAGCGGCGCGGCAAGGCTGGCGGTGGCGGGAAGGGCAAAGCTTGCCGCGAGAACGGCAACGAAGGAAAGGCGGGACATCAAGACCTCCTGACGGGTTACGCAGGTTTCTGTCGTGCCGCAGGATCGCGGCAGGATTGCGCCTTGGTTGGGACGATTTGCAGAGCGGGCCCGAAGGCTTTGCCGACGATCCGGCACTGGCCGCAGCGACGATCCGAGACGGCTTCTACGGGCGGCTTTCGGGCAGCCCCGTTCACTTTTGCGGCCGAAACGCGGCCGGTCCGTTCAAATCGCAGCGTTCCGCCCTTGCAGCCTGCGCGGCACAGGTTCACATTGCCGAACCAGCAGGCGTCTGACTCCCGGTTCGGTGTCCGTCTTGAATGAAGCGTCCGGGAACCACACGTTAACTTTTCCGAAGCGGAGCGACGCGGGCTGCCGATGACCGGGGCCCCTGTCCCTGCCGCAAGTCAAGGATGAAAGATGAGCGATACCCTTTCCCCCAGCTACCCGGTGCTGCCGCTGCGCGACATCGTGGTCTTTCCGCATATGATCGTGCCGCTGTTCGTGGGCCGCGAAAAATCGGTGCGCGCGCTGGAAGAGGTCATGCAGGATGACAAGCAGATCCTGCTGTCAAGCCAGATCGACCCGACGGTGGACGATCCGAAGACCGATGGCATCTATCGCGTCGGCGTGCTGGCCAATGTGCTGCAACTGCTGAAGCTGCCCGATGGCACCGTCAAGGTGCTGGTCGAGGGCAAGGCGCGGGTGAAGATCACCCAGTTCGTCGACAACCCCGCCTTCTTCGAGGCGCGGGCCGAGCGTCTGGACGAGCATATGGGCGATCAGGCCGCTGCCGAGGCGCTGGTGCGCGCCGTGGGCGAGGAATTCGAACGCTACGCCAAGATCAAGAAGAACATCCCCGAAGAAGCCGTCGCCTCGGTCGCCGAGACGCGCGAACCGGCACGGCTGGCCGATCTGGTGGCCGGGCATCTGGGCGTGGATGTGGGCATCAAGCAGGACCTGCTGGAAACGCTGTCGGTCGCCGAGCGGCTGGAGAAGGTCTATGGCCAGATGCAGGGCGAATTGTCGGTTCTGCAGGTCGAGAAGAAGATCAAGTCCCGCGTCAAGACCCAGATGGAGAAGACCCAGCGCGAATATTACCTGAATGAGCAGATGAAGGCCATTCAGAAGGAGCTGGGCGACGGCGAGGAAGGCCAGGGCGAACTGGCCGAGCTGGAAGAGCGGATCCGCAAGACCCAGCTTTCCAAGGAGGCCCGCGAAAAGGCCGAGGCCGAGCTGAAGAAGCTGAAGTCGATGTCGCCGATGTCGGCCGAGGCGACGGTGGTGCGCAACTACCTTGACTGGCTTCTGGGCGTGCCCTGGGGCGTGAAGTCTCGGGTGAAAAAGGATCTGGGTGCGGCGCAGAAGGTGCTGGACGCCGATCACTTCGGGCTGGAGAAGGTCAAGGAACGCATCGTCGAATATCTGGCGGTGCAGGCGCGCTCGGCCAAGCTGAAGGGGCCGATCCTGTGCCTCGTCGGGCCTCCGGGTGTCGGCAAGACCTCGCTGGGGCGGTCGGTGGCCAAGGCCACGGGGCGCGAGTTCATCCGCATCTCGTTGGGCGGAGTGCGGGACGAATCCGAAATCCGCGGCCACCGGCGGACCTATATCGGCTCCATGCCCGGCAAGATCATCCAGTCCTTGAAGAAGGCCAAGACCACCAACCCGCTGATCCTGCTGGATGAAATCGACAAGATGGGGCAGGATTTCCGCGGCGATCCGGCCTCGGCCCTCTTGGAGGTGCTGGACCCCGAACAGAACAACACCTTCATCGACCACTATCTTGAGGTCGAATACGACCTGTCGAACGTGATGTTCATCACCACGGCCAACAGCTACAACATGCCGGGGCCGCTGATGGACCGGATGGAGATCATTCCGCTGGCGGGCTATACCGAGGATGAAAAGCGCGAGATCGCCCGGCAGCACCTGTTGCCGAAGCAGATCGCGGCAAACGGGCTGAAGAAGGGCGAATTCAGCGTCAGCGACGATGCGCTGAACCATGTCATCCGCTATTACACCCGCGAAGCCGGGGTGCGGAACCTGGAGCGCGAAATCGCCAAGCTGGCCCGCAAGGCCGTGACCGACATCCTGAAGAAGACCACGAAGTCGGTGGCCGTCGATCCGGCCAAGGTCGAGGATTATCTGGGGGTGCGGCGGCACCGCTATGGCCTGGCCGAGAAGGAAGATCAGGTCGGCGTGGTGACGGGCCTGGCCTGGACATCGGTGGGCGGTGATCTGTTGCAGATCGAGGCGCTGAAACTGCCGGGCAAGGGCCGGATGAAGACCACCGGCAAGCTGGGCGATGTGATGAAGGAATCCATCGACGCGGCGGCCTCCTATGTCCGGTCGGTCAGCCCCCAGATCGGGGTCAAGCCGCCGAAGTTCGACACCATCGACATCCATGTCCATGTGCCGGACGGGGCGACGCCCAAGGATGGGCCTTCGGCCGGTCTGGCGATGGTGACGGCCATCGTTTCGGTGCTGACGGGGATTCCGGTCCGCAAGGACATCGCCATGACCGGCGAGGTTTCCCTGCGCGGCAATGCGATGGCGATCGGCGGGCTGAAGGAAAAGCTGCTGGCTGCGCTGCGCGGCGGAATCAAGACGGTCTTCATTCCCGAAGAGAATGAAAAGGACCTGGCCGAGATTCCGGCGAACGTGAAGGAAGGGCTGAAGATCATCCCCGTCACCCATGTTCGCGAGGTGCTGGCCCAGGCGCTGACCCGCCAGCCCGAGCCGGTGGATTGGGACGAGGCCGCCGAAGAGGCCGCCGCGGCCGCCCGCAAGGGCGAAAGCCCGACGCATCTGGCGCATTGATCCGCCAGTCATGAAAGCAGGGCGCACCCGACGGGTGCGCCCTTTTCTTTCGTCGGTCGCCGGACTGGCGCTGTCAGCCTAAGTCATCAGGCCGGCGGCAGGGGCGCATTGCCGCCGCCGCCCGACAGCGCCGCCGCCAGGATCAGCAGAAACAGCAGGGGCACCAGAAAGCCCCCGGCCGAGGACGCGGCAGTTTCCTGGCGCACTTCCTCTTCATTCATCACGGCGGCTTCGGGCATGCCGCCGGCATGCGCCAGCGAACTGGTCAAGCCCAGCGCGAAGGCTGCGGCAAGAGAAGTCTTTTTCATGAAAGTCCCTCATTCTGGTCCACGGGATGTGGCGTTTTTCTGAGGAATGACAGGACGGCGAAAAAACCGGCCTGTCGTGCAGCACACTGGGGCAACTGATCACGGGACGCTGGTTTCCAAAGGAATCTCTACCGGAATTTCCCGGCGGACAGACCAAGAGTGGTTCGGAACCCGGCGAAGGTCAACAGCGCCGTCCTTCGAGGCGTGTCGCAGATGAAAGCTGTGGAATTGTTGCAATAGGTTCGATAATCTTAATGAAATCGTGCAATTGATCAGGAATCCGCAATGGTGGCCAAGTCTAAATCCACTGCAGCCAAGACAACCGCCGCAGCTGACGCAGAGCGGCCCGCCGATGCCGGGGCACCGCCCCGCGTCAAGGGGCCGACGATGAAGATCAAGGATCTGGTCGATCAGGTGACATCCGCGACCGGCGGCAAGAAGAAGGATGTCAAAGGGCTGGTCGAAGCCACGCTGACGGCCCTTGGCGACGCGCTGACGCGGGGCGAGGATCTTAACCTTCCGGGCCTGGGCCGGACCCGGATTGCGCGCACGACGGAACGCGACGGGGCCTCGATGATGACGCTGAAGGTCCGGCGCGGCGCGCACAGGAAAAAAGACGGCACGGAGCCTCTTGCGGATGACGAGGTTGATGGCTAGAAGCCGCGAACCGAATTCAGGTTCGGGCGATTAGCTCAGCGGTAGAGCGCTTCGTTCACATCGAAGATGTCAGCGGTTCAAATCCGTTATCGCCCACCATTTCCCAGAAAAGGCACCGGGCCGGATCATCCGTCCGGTGCCCTTTTCCTTTCGCGATTCCTTGCGGCCGGGGCATGATCCGGTGCCTGTTGCGCCAGACAGGCCCCCTTTCCACGACGCGCAGACTTGCCTAGGCTTGCCCGGCAGGCCAGGCGGCCGGGCCGATCAGGGGGCGAACCGGACAGATGAGCGACAAGCGCGAAGACAGGGCGGCGCGGTCGCTGATCTCGATCGTGGTGCCCTGCCTTGACGAAGAAGAGGTGCTGGCCGAGACGCTGGACCGGCTGGACCGGATGAGCAGGCTGCCGCCTGATTGCGACTTTGAATTCATCTTCGTCGATGACGGATCGTCGGATGCCACCATGGTGCTGCTGCGGCAGGCGGCGGCGCGTGACAATCGGGTGCGCGTCATCGGTTTTGCCCGCAACTTCGGCCAGCAGATCGCCGTCAGCGCCGGTATAGACCGGGCGCGCGGCGATGCCGTGGTGCTGATGGATGCCGATCTGCAAGACCCGCCCGAGGTGGTGGCCGAGATGATCGCCTGCTGGCGGACGGGCTTTGACGTGGTCTATGGCACGCGCCGGTCGCGCCGTCATGACGGGCCGCTGAAGCGCATCACCGCCAGCGGATTCTACAAGGTGATCAACCGGCTGAGCGAAGTTCCGATCCCGCGCGACACCGGCGATTTCCGGCTGATGAGCCGCCCGGTGGTCGAGGTGCTGCGCCGGATGCCCGAGCGGCACCGTTTTCTGCGCGGCATGGTGGCCTGGGCCGGATTCCGCCAGACCGCGCTGAGCTATGATCGCCCCGAACGCTTTGCCGGCAAGACCAAATATCCCTTGCGCAAGATGATGCGCTATGCCGCCGACGGCATACTGTCATTCTCGACCCGGCCGTTGCAGATGTCGATCGCCCTGGGGCTGATGTCGGCCTTTCTGGCGCTGGTCGGCATCGGCTATGCGCTGTTCATGCGGATATTCACCTCGACCTGGGTCGAGGGCTGGACCGCGCTGATGATCGCGGTGCTGTTCCTGGGTGGCGTGCAACTGCTGTCGCTGGGAATCCTGGGTGAATATGTCGGGCGCATCTACAGCGAGGTGCAGCGACGCCCGTTGTATGTGGTGCGCGAGACCGTGGGTTTCGATGACGCCGGAGACCGGGCTTGACGCGCAAGGCGGTGCAACTGGCCCTTGGCGGCGCGGTGGCGGCGCTGTTTCTGTGGTTGACGCTGCGCGACATGGATGTGGCGGCGCTGCGGGCGGCGGCGGCGGGCCTGCGTGCGCCGTGGATCGCGGCGGCGATGGGGTTTCTGGCACTTGGCTATGCTGCGCGGGTCCGGCGCTGGCGCAGCATGCTTTTGCCGCACAATCCCGGCCTTGGCATGGGGCGGGCGGGGGTGGCTTTTCTGGGGTCGATCGCCGCCAACAATCTGCTGCCGTTCCGGGCCGGGGATGTGCTGCGCGCCTTTGGATTCTGCCGCTGGCTGGGGGTGCCTTCGGCCCCGGTTCTGGCCAGCGTGCTGGTCGAACGCCTGCTGGATCTGGTCACGCTGATCCTGGCGCTGGCGCTGGCGCTGCTGGTCTTTCAGCCGGGCGGAGAGAGCGGGGCATTGCTGCGCGCGGGCGCAGGCGGGTTGGCCCTGCTGGGGCTGGTCTCGGCGGGTCTTCTGTTCCGGCCCGCGCTGCTGGATCCGCTGATCGCGGCGGTTCTGGCGCTGCTGCGGCCGGTCAGCCCTGCGGTGGCGCTGCGGCTGGCGGGCTTTGCCGATCCGCTGCGGCGGGCGCTGGCCGATCTGGCGCGCGGGCGGCGGATGGCCGGGCTGGCCCTGTGGTCGCTGGCCGTCTGGGCCTGCGAGGGGGCGGGATACTGGGCCATCGCCCGTGCCCTGCCGCAACTGCACCAGCCCGAAGCCGCTTGGCTGGTGATGCCGGTCGGAACATTGTCGACGCTGCTGCCGTCCACCCCCGGCCATGTCGGCACCTTCGACTTTTTCGCCCGCACGGCGGCCGAAGCGGCGGGCAATGCCCCCGCTGCCGCCACCGCTTATGCCCTGGTGTCGCATGTGGCCTTCTGGCTGCCTTTGACGCTGGTCGGAAGCGGTTGTCTGATCTGGTGGGCCTTGCGCCGCGATGAAGAAAAGGGCGCGGCATGACAGAGACGCTTGTCATCGGGGCGGGGTTCACCGGTCTTGCCGCCGCCCGCGACCTGGCGCGCGCAGGCCAGCGCGTGACCGTGGTCGAGGCCGAGGATTTCCCCGGTGGTCTGGCCGGGTCCTTTGCCACCGAAGGCGCCCCGCTCGACAAATTCTATCACCACTGGTTCACCTCGGATCATGAGATCATGGCGCTGGTGGACGAACTGGGTCTGGCCGATCAGATCACCGTGCAGCCGACGCTGACCGGGGTCTATCTGAACAACACGACCTATCGGCTGTCGACCCCGCTGGACCTGTTGCGCTTTCCCGCCCTTGGGCTGATCGACCGGCTGCGCCTTGGTCTTCTGGCGCTGCGGGTGCGCCGGGTGCGCGACTGGCGCGCGCTGGAAACGCTGACCGCTGCCGACTGGCTGCGCGCCTTGGGCGGCGAACGGGTGTTCCGCGTGATGTGGGAACCCTTGTTGCGCGGCAAGTTCGGGCATCATGCCGAAGAGGTCTCGGCTGTCTGGTTCTGGAACAAGCTGAAACTGCGCGGCGGGTCGCGCGGCAAGGCGGGCGAGGAACGGCTGGCCTATGTCCGCGGTTCTTTCGCCCGCGTGGCCGAGGCGCTGGTGGACGACATCCGCGACGCGGGCGGCACGGTGCGGCTGTCTTCGCCCGTCGCGCGGCTGGAGCGGCGGGGCGGCCGCTGGATCGCCGATGGCCCATGGGGAGAGGTGGCGGCGGATCGGGTGATCGCCACGCCCGCGCTGCCCGTGGTGGCCGACATGATCGCCGCCTGGGCCGATCCGGCCTATCTGGCGCAGCTGCGGGCAATTCCCTGGCTGGCCAATCTGTGTCTGGTGCTGGAACTGGATCGCCCGCTGGGATCGACCTATTGGCTGAACGTCAACGACCCGGATTTCCCCTTCGTCGGGGTGATCGAGCATACGAGATTTCAGGATGCGGCCCAGTATGGCGGGCGGCATGTGGTCTATCTGTCGAAATACCTGCCCGCCGAGGACAGGCTTTACCGGATGACGGATGATCAGGTGCTGGCCTTCGCCCTGCCGCATCTGCAACGGATGTTCCCCGCTTTCCGGCCCGCATGGGTGCAGCGCGCCCATGTCTGGCGGGCACCCTGGGCGCAGCCGGTGGTGGGGCGGCAGTATTCGGCGCTGATCCCGGCCGAGGACGGGCCGCTGCCGGGGCTGCATCTGTGTTCGATGGCGCAGATCTACCCCGAGGATCGCGGCACCAACCATGCCGTGCGCGAAGGCCGCCGCATCGCAGCCCGGTTGATCGGCGGATGACGGCCCCGCTGTGGGACCCGGCCCTGCCGGTGGTGGTGGCGGTCGAGGGGGGGCTGCTGCTGGCTGACCCGGTGGCCGAGGCGGAACTGGCGCGGATCATCCGCAGCATGCCGACCCCGCCCGCCGATCTTCCGCTGAACACCGTCCTGCTGCGCTGGTTGCAGGATCAGGCGGCGGCGGGCCGGTCTCTGGCGCTGCTGGATCGCAGGGGGGACGGGCTGGCCGAGGCTTTGGCGGCCCGCGTCGGCCCCTGGTTGCATGTGGTACAAGAGAAGCCGCCCGGAAATTTCCTCTGGATCGGCCCCGCACCGGCGCAGACACCGGAACCGGGCGGCACGGCCGTCGAGGTCCGATCCGCCTTTCCCTTGCCCGCGCGCCCGCTGGAGGCGCTGTGGCGCGGCATGCGGCCGCATCACTGGGTCAAGAACCTGCTGGTGTTTCTGCCGCTGATCGCGGCGCATCGCTGGCACGATCCGGCGGCCTGGGGGCTGGCGCTGCTTGCGCTGGCGGTGTTCTGCCTGGCGACCTCTGCGGTCTATCTGGCGAATGACCTCTTTGATCTGGCCGACGACCGGGCCCACCCGCAAAAGCGGCTGCGTCCGGTGGCGGCGGGGCATCTTGGGGTTGCCGCGACGGCGGGGGCTGCGGCGGCGCTGGTGCTACTGGCGCTGGGGCTTGCGGGCCTTGCCGGGGCGGGGCTTCCGATCGTGGTGGCGGGATATGCGACGGCGGCCATGGCCTATTCGCTGCGGCTGAAGCGGCTGGCCTATGCCGATGTGATCTGGCTGGCCGGACTTTACGTCGTGCGGGTGCTGGCCGGGGCTGCCGCGACCGGGATTGCGCCCTCGGGCTGGCTGATCGCCTTCTGCGGCCTGCTGATGGGGGCGCTGGCGGCGGCCAAGCGCTGTGCCGAACTGCATGCCACGCCCGAGCGCGCCGCCCGCCGCGGCTATGCGCCGGGCCATCTGCGCGGATTGGTGGCACTGGGGCTGGCGGCATCGGGGGCGGCGGTGGCTGTCCTGTTGCTTTATGCGGTGCAGGCCGAGGCGGCGGCGCTTTATCCCCGGCCATGGATGCTGAGGCCGTTGGCGGTGGTGCTGGCGCTGTGGCTGGCGCGGATATGGGCGATGGTGGCGCGCGACAGGCTGGGCGCGGACCCGATCCTGTTCGCGCTGCGCGACAGGATCAGCTGGCTGGCGCTGGCGCTGGTGGCGGGGCTTTTCGCTGCCGCCGCAGTCTGAACCTGTCAGTCTGACCCCGTCAGTCGGCGCTGCGCCGTGCCCAGAGGATCAGCCCGGCCAGCGCCGCAAGGGCGGCCAGCAATGTCCAGGGCAAGGCCCCGCCGGGCCCGCCAGCGCCCGGCACCAGCGGCACGTCAACTGGCGTGGGGGACGGCGAGGGCACGGTTGTGGGCGTCACCACAACCGTCGGCGTGATGGTCGGCGGCAGGGTGGGTGTCGCGGTCGGCGTGTTGGTCGGCGCGACGGTGGGCGTCGGCGTTGGTGTATTGGTCGGCGCGACGGTGGGCGTGGGCGTGGGCGTGTTGGTCGGGACCAGCGTGGGTGTCGGCGTCGGCGTATTGGTCGGCGCAAGCGTAGGAGTGGGCGTCGGCGTGTTGGTCGGCGCAAGCGTAGGAGTGGGCGTCGGCGTGCTGGTCGGTCCCGGCGGGGTCGGCGTGACGGTTTGGGTCAGGGCCAGCGTCGGCAGGCTGAGCAAGGCAACCGAAAGGGCGAAGACCCTGGGAAGCTGTGACGTGGCCATGGCTCTCACTGTTCTGGGCAAAGGAAGCGCAAATTTTGGCGAGGATAACCCATCGCCCCCGTCTCTGGCAACGCGAACCCTTTGCCGTCAGGCGGATTTTGCAGTGCTGCGGCAAGGATGTCGGCCAGGCTCAGCCCTGGCAGGTCTCTGCCGCGATCTGCAGGATATCGCCGCCGGGGCCGCTGTGGACCGTCGGGCCAAGCGCGCGCAGGCCCGCTTCGTCCAGGGCCGGATAGCGCGCGCGCTCAAGGGTGCCAAGAATGACATAGCGCAGGCCGAAGCGCCGGATCAGGCTGCAACGGGCGGCAAGGTCGGCGCTGGTGTAGAAGATATGGACAAGGTCGGCCCGGCCGAAGGCGGCCTCTGCCGCGCCGCGCCACAGCCATTCATGGCCCGGCCAGCCGATCACGGCGGGCTGTCCGGTCAGGGCCGAAACCCGGCCATAGGCGCTGAAGGCATCACCCGCCGCCTCGATGATTGCTTCGTCTTGTGCAAGTGGCAGGCGAGCGGCGGCTTCGACCAAAGCGCGTTCGTCGCCGAGAAAGTCCAGGCCATCCAGCGATGCAATGTGCGACGGCGGGGCGAAGACATGCGGCAGATAGGCCAGGGTCGACAATAGGGGAAGGAGGGAGGCGAAGGCCCCGGCCAGCCACCAGCGCCCGCGCCGCAACGCCGGGGCCAGGGCGGCAAGGGCCGCGAAGATCAGCAGGCTTTGGCCCCGGAAGCTGAGCTTGAACATGGTATTGGCCCGCGCGAAATCCAGCCCGTAGATGTCACGCACGATCACTGTTTCGGGCAGGGCGACCAGCAGCAGGCCTGCCACGAACAGCCAGGCCGGAAGGATCGGCTGCGGCCCGCCTGCCCGATGCCGCGCCAGCAGGAGCAGAAGGCCAAGCGCAGGCAGCACATGGCCGTAAAGCACAAGCAACTGCCAAAGCGGGGTTGCGGCGGGGGCAGGCTCGATCCCGGCGGCAAAGGGGCGGAAGGTGGCAAGGAAGGGCGCGGCAGTCAGCGCCGCAACCGCCAGGGCGGTGAACATGGCGGCGGCGATGCCATCCAGACGCAGCCGCGCGGGCAGGCCGGGCCGGGCGATCAGCAGGGCGGCGGCGATCAGCGCCAGAAGGCCAAGGATGGCGACATCCCAGCTGTTCATCGCCAGGCACAGGCCCAGGATCCAGCCAAGTGCCGCGGCATGTGCCGGATCGGGGGGCTGGCCGGCCAGACCCCGGCGCAGCATGGCGATCAGCAGCAGGACGCCCAGGAAGAAGGGCACTGTCGCCACCAGATGGGCATGCAGATCGCCGACGGCGAAGGCATAGGCCAGAAACTCGGTAAAGCCCTTGTCCGGCGTCGGCGGGTCGAACCCGATGAACCGGGTGGAATCGGGGTAGTAGAATCCGGGCTGCGTGGCGGGCATCCAGCCGCGCAAGGCGGTGTAAAGGAAAGAATGGAAATTGCCGCCCCACAGCGTCAGCGGCACGGCAATCGCCCCCAGCACCTGCGCCAGCCGTCGCCCCCAGGGCGCGGCAAGATCATGGGCGATGCGGAAGGCGGCAAGCCCGGTCAGTGCGAAAAGCGTTGCCATTGCAAGCTGATAGGTGTGGTCCGGCGGCAGTCCGGCCAGATTGCCCCAGGCCCCGGCCATGGCCTGCCCGACATAGTAGTAATTCACCCCGAAGCCCGCGAACCATGCGTCCTGCGGCGGCATCGTCCCGGCGCGCATGGCGGCGGACAGGAATCCCATGTCGGTGAATTTCTCCAGCCCCGTCAGGTCGGCCCCCTTCAGCCGCGCGGCAAGCCCCAGCCAGAACAGGGCAAGAAAGGCCGCTTCGGCCAGAACCTGCCCACGCAGGTCTCGCGGCGCGGGGCCAAGCGCCAGCCGCGCCAGTGCAAGTGCCAGAAGGCCCGTCATCGCGCCCGCCCCGAAGGGCATCAGCTTCAGCGCGGCCAGAACCCAGGGCACCCAGCCGATCGCCGCCCAGGCGATCAGCCGGGCCGGTATCCAGCCACCGCCGCCGGGCACCAGCCGCAGGGCCAGCGGGCGCGCCAGTGCCGTGCCAAGCGCCAGGACTGCCAGCCAGCGCAGCACCTCGGCCATCTGATCGGGGGGAAGGCTGCCCATCATCGCGGTCGGTCCCATTCCGCCTGCAAGGCCACCGGGGTGCAGGTGGCCGGGTCTGCGGGGGCGGCGATGCGGGCGGCGATCTCGGCCGCTGGCAGTTGTGCTTCGTTCAGCAGCAAAAGCACGGTCGGCCGGTCGAACACGGTTGCGGTTTCCTCGGTGCCCGGACCGGGGGCGAAAAGCGGGCCGAACAGGGTCTGCCGGGCGAAGGTCCGGTGCAGGCGAAAGCCGAGGTCTCCGCGTGCCAGTGCCGCATAGAAGCCGCAGGTCAGCGCGGCGGTGGCGGGATGGCCCGGCAGCACCGCCCAGTTGCGGCGGCTGGCGATCAGCATCGCCTTGCTGCCCGACAACACCTGCGCCAGGGTTTCAGGCGTGGCTCCGGGGTCATCCAGTGTCAGCACGGTGACAGGCCGCCCTGCGGTCAGGCCAAGGTCATGTGGTTCGATGGCGATGGGGTCGGCGGGGCCGGTCAGCCGGGCAATCGCGGTTTCCGCCAACAGGCGCGGATCGGCAAAGCGATAGCCGGAGGCAAAGTCGATCCCGGCGATCAGGCAAAGGCCCAGGCCGGTCATCCCCGCCACCCGCAGGCTTTGCAGGGTTGAACCGATCAGGCGCGCGGCACCGATCCCTGCCAGCACCAGAACCACCGGCAGCAGCGGGGCAAGATAACGGAAGAACTTGGCATGCCAGCCGAAGGACAGCGCGGCATAGATCAGCGCGAAGGCCAGCCCCGGCAGGGCGGCGCGCCGTGTCGCGCGCGGCAGGCTGGCAAGACCGGCCAGCGCCAACAGCAGCCCCGCGCCATGGGTGGCGGACCAGAGCTGCCGCATCTCGAACCAGACATTGCGGGCGGCGTGGAACTGCCGGGTCCAGAACACATCCGCCGTGCCATGCACCACGCCGTTTTCAAACCGCATCACCGCCAGCCAGTCGGCCGTGGCGAAGATCAGCGATGGGGTACTGGCCAGCGCCAGAAGCATCGACAGCGCCGCGCCAAGCGCCACGGCGCGCAGCCGTTGCACATCGGGCCGTCCGCGCAGCGCCAGCGCCGTCAGCGGGATTGCCGCCAGCCCCAGCGCCGTGGTCTTCATCCCGAAGCCAAGCCCGAGCAGCGCGCCGCTGCACAGCGCCATGCCACGGTCGCCGATCCCGCCTTGCAGCCAGCGCAGGGCGACCAGCCACAGCGCCGGCATCAGCAGCACCAGCGCGCTTTCGGTGGTGCCGAAATGCGCCCATTGCACCAGCGGCCAGCTTGTCGCCGCCAGGGCCGCCGTCGCCAGCCCCGCCGCAGGCCCGGCCAGCGCGCGCGCGACCAGCGCCATCACCCCGACGGCGGCGGCCGAGAAGAGGGTCGAGAGCAACCGCGCCGCCAGCCGCAGGCACCGGGCATCGCCATCATCACAGACCGGGGCGGCCAGAAATTTCGGCAGCCAGAGCGACAGGTCGTTGTAGGCATGAAAGGCCGGGACCGGCGCGGACCAGGACAGATCCAGCGAGGCGCGCACCAGATTGCCTTCGTCCGGGTGCAGGCCAAGGCCCCGGTCCCAGTCAAGGCCCTGCACGCGCAGCACCAGCCCGGCCAGCAGGATCAGCGCCAGCCAGGGCAGGGGGCGGGGCTCAGTCATGACGCGGCCTGTGCAGCATCAGAAGCGGCAGAACCAGCAGCGTGAAATGCACCAGAACATTCTGCATCAGCCCGACCAGCGCCACCGCCGTTTCGGACCGGGCATAGGGCATGGGCAGGAAGGCTCCGGTCCCGTCGGGCGACAGCACCACCATCGGCCCCGAGGCCAGCCCCCAGACGGCGGTGACGGCCCCCAGCGCCAGCGCGGCGACCATCAGCGCAGGGGCGGCGACCAGCCCGGCCACATGGCCGCTGCGCAGCGCGGCGGCGGCCAGAACCGGCAGCGCAAGGGCGAAATCGGCGGGCCGGATCGGCGCGCGGAACAGCGCCACCGGGTCTTCCGAGGCCAGAAACAGGCTGCCGACGCTCCATCCCGCGCCGGTCGCGGCGATGGATGTCACTTCGGCCGGGGCAAGGGCAGACAGGATCAGGTTGGCCGGCGGCACCAGCAGGGCAGACAGCGGATCGGCCTGCCAGAGCCAGAGCAGGATCAACGGCAGCGCCAGCGCGGCCACCTGCACCACGCGGGCGGGCCGCAGCACCAGCACCCCGATCAGGACAATGGTCAGATAGGGAAAAAGCACAAGATGCAGTCCGTCGAAGGCACCGGGCGCATGGTGCAGCGCAAGCGCCAGCGCGACGATGCGCAAAAGATTGAAGCCCTGGATCGCCGCCACCCCGATCGCCAGCCGCCGCAACCCCAGCCGCCAGCCGGGGGCCTGCGCGGCCATAAGCGCGGCCAGGGTCACGACAAGGCCCAGGCCGTCGCAGACCTCGCTGACCCGGATCGCCCAGCCTTCGGTGCTGCGCAACTCGACCCCGTTGCGCAGAACATCCAGCCCCAGAAGATGCAGGATCGGCCCGGACGGAATTGCCAGCGCCTGCGCCACCAGATCGCCCACGGCCCGGCCTGCCGCGCTGTCGACCAGCGCAAACCCCAAGGCAAGCACGATCAGCGCCCGGAAAGCGGCCTGCAAGCGCGGCACCCCGTCAGAACCGCAGCGTATAGCTCAGCTTGGCATCCAGACCTTCAAAGCCGCCCGCGCCGAAGTTGGCGCCAAGGCCGGTGTCAAAGCCCGACGCTGTGGTGTCGCGCAACAGCCCAAGGCCCAGCCGCGCGCTCCAGTCGTCATCGGGCAGTTCCAGAACGGCAGGCAGGCCGCCGCTTTCCGACAGGACGAAACGCGAGCTGACTTCGGCATAGGGCCGGTAATCGCCGCCCGTGCCCCAGATGCCGCGCAGTTCCAGATTGCCGGACAGCCGGGAGTGCGAATAGGCGGCCACGGGGGCGCCCCCGCTTTCGGTATAGCCGTCATTGTCCTGATCGACATAAAGCAGGCCAAAGCCCAACAGCAGGTCGGCATTGCCCGCGCGTGTCATATAATCGCCGCTGAGGTCGATGAAGCGGCGGTCGGCATCGAAGCTGCCCGTGATCGCGCCGCCCGAGCGGCTGACATCGTAATCCAGCGACATTGCGCCCAGGATGCCGGTCAGGACCAGCCGGTCAGACACGCGGTAATCCGCCCCCACCGCCAGGCCCAGACCGCGGGTCTTCACCGTGCCGGTGTTGTGCGGCGTGTCCACATCGGCGCCTTCGGCAATCAGGCCGCCGAACAGCAGAAGGCCCGGCTGCGCCGCATGGCCGAACAGGATCGAGGCCGCGGAAAGGCCACCGTCGATCCGGTCGGACTCGATGTCGCGGAAGCTGAAGTTCAGCGCGACCGGCAGTCCGCCGCCGCCCGACAGGCTGACATCCATCTTGCCCGAGGTGCTGATCGACAGTCCGGCCCCGCCGTCGCGCATCTCGCGGACATCCTGCTTGATCGAGCGGATGGTCAGGCCGGTGGCGATCTCGGTCAGTTCCGGCATGGCGGCGGCGGCCGATCCGGGGACGTTGCCCGCCAGTGCCGCGCCCGAGGTCAGGGCTGACGCCGCAAGGAAAAGGGCCAGTTGAACCACACGGAAGGAAAGTCTCGCCAACATGGTCCAGCCGCCAGATGCAAGTGAAATTCAGCGCATGATATCAACTTCGCAGGTCATTTCAACCGCATCGGGCAGGGGCGTACGCGGCTTGTCTCGGCGGCGGCGGCATGGTCATATCGCGCCCGTTGTCATGGAGCCGCGATGCCCCGAGGGCCGTTCGATCCCCCCTTGTTTTTTCTTGTCGCGGTGGTGGCGCTGTTCTGGGCGGCGCTGTGGCTGCGGCTGATGGGCACCGCCTGGGATGGCTGGGCGGGCCTGCACCCGGATGAACGCCACATGGCCTTTGTCACCATGGATGCCTTGCGGGGGCTGGATCGGCCGGAGGTCTGGCAAAGGGGTCTGGGCTGGCTGTGGTTCGCGCCGGAATCGCCGCTGAACCCGCGCGCAGAGGGGCGGCTTTATGTCTATGGCGAATTGCCGGTTCTTGTCGTCACCTTTCTGGCCCGGCTGTTCCAGCTGAACGACTGGGGCAGCACCCTGTTGATCGGGCGATCGGTCTCGGCGGCGCTGGATGCCAGCATCGTGCTGGCGGTCTTCATGCTGGCGCAGCGGCTGCTGCGGCGGCCGGGGCCGGCGCTGGCGGCGGCGGCGCTTTACGCACTGGCCCCCATACCGTTGCAACTGGCGAATTTCTATACCGTCGATGCCTGGGCTTCGGCGCTGGCGGTCTGGGCACTTGTGCCGATGGTGGCGCTGGCCGAAGGGCGGGGCCGGGCGGCCCCGGTTGCGGGGCTCCTGGCCGGGCTGGCGGTGGCCTGCAAGATATCGACCCTGGGGCTGCTGGCCCCGGCCCTGGTGGCGGTTCTGCTTTATGGGCGCGGGGCGGGGGCGGGCAGGGCGGCGCTGGCCGCGGCGGCGGGTGTTCTGGCCGGTCTTGTGGCGCTGCGGATTGCCAGTCCGTTCTCGTTCGCCGGGCCGGGCGTCTGGGGGCTGGCGATCTCGCCGATGGCGCTGGAGGATTTCCACGAGATCGGGGCCTATTTCCGCGACACCGGCCCTCCGCCGAACTGGTTCTGGGTCGCGGGCTATCCCGCATCGGCGCTGCTGCGCGATCTGGCGCTGTTCGGATCCGGGCCGGTGCTGGCGCTGCTGGCGCTGCCTGCGGTGGGGTTGGGTCTGCGGCTGCGGCCGGTTGTCTGGGTTCTGCTGGCCGCGCTGGTGGTGCATCTCGTGGCGGGGGTGTGGATGTGGCAATGGGTGCTGCGCTATTTTGCCCCCGCCGTGCCGGTTGTGGCGGTGCTGTCGGGCGTTGCGCTGGCCCGTCTGCCGAAGGGGGCGGTGGCCGTGCTGCTTGCACTGGCGCTGTGGTGGGGGGCGGGCGCGGTTCGGCTGCATCTTGGCCCGCATCCGCGAGTGGTGGCGACGGAATGGATGCGCGGCCTGCCGCCCGGCACCGCCGTCGCGGTCGAGACCGACTGGGACGAAAGCCTGCCGGTGACATCCTATGCCCCGGTGTCGATGCCCGCCGATCCGCCGCCTGGGCCGTTCCGCACCGTGCCGCTGCGCCTGACCGATGCAGAGGATGCGGGCACCGCCCGCCGTCTGGCCGAGGCGCTGGACCAGTCGGATTATGTGACGATCTCGTCGGGCCGGCAAAGCGAGGTGATGCCGCGCCTGCCCGAACGGTTTCCGGTGGTGACGCGCTATTATGCGGCGCTGGCCGATGGCAGGCTGTGTTTCACCCGCGTCTTCGTGGCGGAGGGCGGCTATCCCTTGCCGTTCTGGCCCTTCGATGACCGCTTCGCACAAGAGCCGTGGCGGGTCTATGATCACCCCGTGGTGCAGATCTGGCGGAAAGAGCCGTGCTTTGACCGGGTCGTGGCGGAAGGCATCCTGGCGGGCCGCGATGGGCCGGGTGGCTAGAGTCTCTCCGACACTGACAGAAGCGCCGGACCACCTCTGGCTTCTTCGGGATCGCGCGTCTTTCGCCAAAACCGGAGTCCACTTTTGCCGGACACGCTCCAGCTCCGCCTATTTCCGCTTCAGATAGGCCCCCGAGACATAGCCGCGCAGCGTGCGCGCCTCTTTCAGCGACACCTTGCACCAGCTTGTGCTGCCCGACCGTTCGCAGCCCTGAACCCAAAGCTCGGTGCCGTTCGGCAGGCCGACGATGATGCGATAGCCGACGCCCGGCCCGGCGCGCATCTTCAGCATGTCCTCGGCCTCGACCCCGGACACTTCGTAAAGCCCCCTTGGTTCGGCCTGCACCGGCGCGGCAAGGGTGCCGCAGAGTGCCGCCGCCAGGATCATCGGAATCGTGTTTCGCATCACTGCCTCGCCTGCCGTTTCTTGGGGTTGCCCCCTTGTAAGGGCGGCAGGCCATCGGGCGCAACGGGGCAGGGGATCAGTCCGGCGCTGCGGCAAGCAGCGCGCGGGCGCGGGCCAGTTCCTCTTCGTCCCAATAGCCGATGATGACGCCGCTGCGCAGCACCGGATCGGCGCCGCGGCGCAAGAGGTCATCGGCTTCGGTGAACCAGCCGTCCGGCACAGTGATGCGGTTGCGCCCGGCGCGATACCAGCGCAGGATCGCCGCCTGCAAGCGCGCGATCACCGGGCCTTGTGCCGCATCGGCACCGATGTCGTGCAATTCCTGCGGGTCTGCGGCCAGATCGAACAGCATCGGTCGCTGGCCCGGAATATCGATCAGCTTGTGCCGTCCGTCGGTGATCATCACCATCCGGCTGTCCTGCACCGTGCCGCCCAGCCGCAACCGCGCCGCGTCGGCGGCGAAATCATATTCCGAAACCGCATGGCGGCGGGGCCAGTCCGTCCCCCCGCGCAACAGCGGCATCAGCGACAGCCCTTCCAGCACATGCGGCTTCGGCGCGCCGCCAAAGGCATCAAGGAAGGTCGGGGCCAGGTCGATCATCTCGACCAGCGCATCCTGCACCGTGCCGCGGGTGGCATCGGCCTCGGGCGACGGATCGCAGACGATCAGCGGCACCTTGGCCGAGACATCGTGGAAAAGGTATTTCTCGCCCAGCCAGTGATCGCCCAGATAATCCCCGTGGTCCGAGGTGAAGACGATCATCGTCCGGTCGGTCAGGCCCCTGGCGTCGAGAAACCCGAACAACAGGCCCAGCTGGTCGTCGATCTGCCGGATCAGGCCCATATAGGCCGGGATCACCCGTTCCCGCACCTCATCGCGGGAAAAGTTGCGCGAATAGGCTTCGTCCATGAAGGCGGCATGGATGGGATGGGCCGCCTGCCGTTCGGCGTCTGACCGGATGGCGGGCTGGACATCGGCAGGGCCATACATGTCGTGATAGGGCGCGGGCACGATATAGGGCCAGTGCGGCTTGATATAGGACAGATGCGCACACCAGGGGCGGCCGTCCGCTTCGGCCTCGGCGATGAATTCCATGGCGCGGCGGGTCATGTAGGGGGTTTCGGAATCCTCTTCCGCCACCCGCGCCGGTTTGTCGGCATGGGCCAGAAGCCAGCCGTTCTGCGTCTCTCCGCCCGGACCTTCGGCCGAATTGGCCCAGTATTCCCAAGGGTTTTCCGCCTGATAGCCCTTGTCGCGCAGATAGCGGTCATAGGCCGGTTCCGGCGCGCCATCGGGGTGCAGGCCGTCGTCCCGCTCCCACGGGTCAAAGCCGCATTGCGCCGAATGCACGCCGATGATCGACTCGGGGTCTATGCCCAGCCGGGCCATGCCTTCATGATCGGCCGCCATATGGGTCTTGCCGATCAGCACGCAGCGCACGCCGATGCCGCGCAGATGGTCGCCCAGCGTCGGTTCCCCCACCCGCAGCGGCACACCGTTCTGGGTGGACCCGTGCGACCGCATGTAGCGCCCGGTATAAGCCGACATCCGCGACGGGCCGCAGATGGTGGACTGCACATAGGCATTGCTGAAACGCACCCCGCGCGCCGCCAGCCAGTCGATGTTCGGCGTCTTCAGCGTGGGATGTCCCGCGCAGGAGAGGTAATCGAAGCGCAACTGGTCGCACATGATCCAGAGGATGTTCTTCGGTCCGGTCATCCGTTTTGTCCGTCGTTGCGATAGTGCCAGAACAGCAGGCCCTTCTCGATCCGCAGGATCGCCGCGTTCACGGCAAGTCCGGTCAGCGCGATGGCTAGGATCCCGGCCATGCCGCCTGCAATCTGGAAGTTCTCCTGCTGGCGTTGCAGGAACACGCCGATCCCGTCGGTTGCCAGCAGGATCTCGGACGTGACCGAGACCAGAAGCGCCGCCGCCACGGCCATGCGCACACCGGTCAGGATCATCGGCATCGCGGCGGGCAGGTCGATGCGCAGCATGGTTTCCCAGGGGCCAAGGTGCAGGGCGCGGGCGACAAGGCTGTTCATCGCGTTGCGCACCTTCGATGCCTCGAAGGTGTTCATCAGGATCGGGATGGCGGCGGCAAAGGCGATCATCGTCACCTTGGCCGCATCGCCGGTGCCGGCGAACAGCATCACCAGCGGCACGATGGCGGGCGGGGGCAGGGTGGCCAGCATGTCGATCACCGGCTCGAACAGCCAGCCGAGAAGACGGATGCGGCCAAGCAGGATGCCAAGCGGCACCATGGTCGCGGCGGCGATGGCAAAGCCGATCACCACCCGGCGCAGGGTGGCGCCCATCTGGTCAAGGATGGTGCCGAAGTTCTGCACCGCCGCCAGAACCACCTTGCCCGGCCCCGGAAACAGCGGAGAACCGATATGCGCCGCCGCCAGCGCCCAGAGCGCCAGCAGCATGAGCGGCAGCGCCACCGGTGCGGCAAGGGTCAGGGCACGGGCGCGCGTCATGCCGGGTATCCCATCTGCTTCACATGCCAGCCGGTCAGCACCCGGCGCCCCAGATTGACCAGCGCGGCCAGCAGGACACCGTTGATCATGGTGACGAACATCAGCGCATAGGTTTCCGGGATACGGATGGAAAAACTTTTGCGGACCAGAAGATAGCCGATGCCGTCGCGGCCCGCGATCATCTCGGACACCACCACGGCGATCAGGCTGACGGCGGCGGCATAGCGGATGCCGGCAAAGATCTGCGGCATGGCGGCGGGCAGCTTGATGTGCCACATGATCTGCGCGGGCGTCATCCGCATCATCCTGCCGTTCAGGATCTGCTCGACCGGCACCGCGCGCAGCGCCGTTACGCCGTTGAGGTAGGGCCCCCAGATCGTGACCATCACGATGATGAAGATGTAGAGCTTCAGCCCCAGCCCAAAGCCGAAGATGGCCAGCGGCACGATGGCGGCAGGCGGGATCGGCTGCACAAGGCCGGTAATGGTGCGAAAGCCGCGTTCAAAGAAGGGCGAGGCATCCGACAGCACCGCCAGCGCGATTCCGATCAGCGTGGCCAGCACCAGACCGGCAATGGCACGGCCAAGGGTCATGAGTTCGGCGGCGGGCAGTTCGCCGTTGCGGATCATCTCGACCGCGCCGGCGAAGATCTCGGTCAGGCCGGGGAAATAGCGCGCAGGCACGATGCCAAGGCGGCTGATCCCCTCCCAGACCAGCAGGACGAACAGCAGCGAGACCAGCCCGCGCAGGCGAAGCGGGGCCGTCATGATGCGACCGGCTGGCGGAAGGCGCGGATACGGCCCATCACCTCATGCCGGGCATGCAGATAATCGGGATGTTCGCGGGTGGCGATCTGGTCGCGGGTCTTGCCTAGGGCCACCTCGATTTCGGTCGCAACGCGGGTCGGGCGTTTCGACAGCACCACCACCTTGTCGGCCATATAGACCGCCTCGTCCACGTCATGCGTGACCAGAAGGCAGGTCTGGCGGAACCGCTGCGCCAGTTCCAGGATCAGATCCTGCATGTCGGCGCGGGTCTGGGCATCGACGGCGGCAAGCGGTTCGTCCAGCAGAAGAAGATCGCTTTCCGAAGCCAGGCCGCGCGCGATGGCGACGCGCTGCTGCATCCCGCCCGACAATTGCCAGGGGTATTTGTGCAGCGCATCGCCCAGACCCACGGCCTGCAACAGCTCTTCCGCCCGCGCTGCCTTGGTCGCCCGGCCTTGTGGCCCGCGCATGGCAAAGGTGACATTGGCCAGCGCGGTCTTCCAGGGAAACAGCGACCGGCTGTAATCCTGGAACACCACGGCCAGTCCCTGCGGCGGGGCCAGCACCGGATGACCGCGGAACCGCACCTCTCCGGCATCGGCGGGCATCAGCCCGGCCAGCGCCATCAGCAGGGTCGTCTTGCCGCAGCCCGACGGCCCGACCACCGCGACGAACTCCCCTTCGCGGACCGAGAAGGACAACCCGTCAAGGATCGGCGTCCGGGCCGCCCCTGCGCCAAAGGCCTTGCGCAGGTCGCGGGCCTCCAGGATCGGTGCGGTCTGCATGGTTTACTGGCCGAAGTTGGCGGTCAGATCCTCGGCCGTGATCGGCGAGGTCATCATGCCGTGGCGTTGCAGCGCATCCAGCAGGAATTGCACGTCCGACAGTTCCACCACCGTGCTTTCGCGGGCGACGGGCAGGCGGACATCGGCGGCGGCCTCGGGCGTCAGGCCGACGTATTTCTCGGCCGCGGCGGTAAGCAGGGCCTTGTCGGCCAGTAGCTTGGCGCGCGAGGCCTCGGTCACTTCGGCAAAGGCGCGGATGGCGTCGGGATGTTCGGTGACATAGCTTTCATTGGCAAAGATCACGTCCGACAGGCCCGGCGTGGTCAGATCGGCCAGCATGCCGGTAGCAATCTCGACCGCGCCGATATCGGCGTTGTGCATGATCGAGGCATAGAACGGGTTCACCACGCAGGCGGCGTCGATGGCCCCTTGCTGAAGCGCGGCCTCGATCTGGGGAAACGGCAGGACCACGGGCTGCACGTCGTCCCAGGTCAGGCCCGCCGCCGCCAGATGGTCGCGCCATGCCAGTTCGCACAGCCCGCCATTGGCGTTCAGCGCGATCTTGCGGCCCTTCACCCCGGCCAGTTCGCTGATCCCCGACGCCTTGGAGGCGACAAAACCGGTGTATTGCATGTCCGGTGCCTTTTCATGACCCAGCGCCAGAACCAGTTTCAGCGGAACTCCGTTCATCCGGGCGTTGATCGGCGGGATCGGGGCGGAATAGCCAAGATCGGCCGAACCCGAGGCCAGCGCCGCCACGACGGCGGGGCCGCCCTGGGCCTCGAAGATCTCAAGGTCGATGCCCGCGGCTTCGTATTCGCCGGCATCCTTGGCGACCATGACCGACAGCATGGAATCGGCCATCAGATAGGCAAGGCGCAGCTTGGTGTTTTCGGCCTGTGCGGCGGGGGCAAGAAGGCTGCTGCCAAGTGCGGTCGCAACGGCGCCGGCCGCAAGAATGCGGGTCAGGGTCTGTTTCATCATGGCTCCTTGTCGGGTGGGAAATATGTCTCTGCGGACATCTTGCTTGATAAAGTCAACTTTAAATTTGAGATTGTCAAGTATCTTTTCCGGCGGCACAGTGACCGTCCTTGATGCGAGTTCCGAATGACCGACGATATCCGCGACCTGTTTTCCTATCGGCTGGCCCGGCTGGCGCGTGCCAATGACCGCGATGCGCAAGGCACGCTGTTCGGGCGCTACGGCATGGTGCTGAGCGAGTGGCGCACGCTGTCGGTGATCCGGGTGACGAACCCCTGCACCCTGCGGCGGCTGGCGACCGAGGATTTCCTGGACGAAGGCCAGATGAGCCGCACCGTCAAGTTGCTGGTCGATCGCGGCTGGGTGGCGCGGGAACCAGCCCCGGATGACGGCCGGTCCTACCTGCTGACGCTGACGCCCGAGGGCGAGGCGGTGTATCAGGCGATCCTGCCCGAGGTGATCGAAGCCAACGAGGCGATGCTGACCTGCCTTGCCCCGGACGAGCGTCGGCATCTGATGGATGCACTTCAGAAGATTCTCGACACGCTCAGGGCCGCCATGCGCTAGCCGCTTGCATCGCCGCTGTGCCACGGGTATCCCGGCCGGGCGGGCGGTTAGCTCAGTTGGTAGAGTGCTTCGTTTACACCGAAGATGTCGGGGGTTCGAGTCCCTCACCGCCCACCAAACTACACTTCGACGTTGAAATTCCGGCTAACACCCTGAATGGAAACGCCATTTCCGGTGTTCGATAACCACTTGCGCCGGAGTATCGCAAGGGCTCTGCGAAGGCCAGTCGCAGCACTGCCTGGCGCATGGCCAGTGACCCATTCTTCCATATATTCCATGGGTTTGATAGAAATTCTAGCGCGTGTTCGATAGATTCTTCGGTAATCCTCCCCATGGTTAAGGGGATGCAGAAGTAGAATTTTCTCGGCAGGATGGACGAGGAGATTCCGATGAAGAAGAGCCGTTTCACCGAAGCCCAGATCATGGGCGTGCTGCGCCAGGCTGAG